>QWBY01000714.1_pt1 | contig 22058 bp, 13 predicted proteins | sample 1972471 | NCBI WGS metagenome assembly QWBY01 (sample SAMN09866722, study PRJNA288562) | Human gut metagenome isolate term6_stool, whole genome shotgun sequencing... | reverse complement strand
TTTTAAAAATTTTGAGGGATTTTTGTGGATTTTTTGTATAGAGATTTATATATTTTTTTGCAATGAATTTTGTGAATGGATTTTTTTGATGCTTCACGTGAAGCGTGGTAATTGTTATTAATATCATTTTATTTGTAGAGCTCGACTGCTCGGCTATGGAAACTGGATTTCCACTACAAACCTCTCCACCCGGTCATCCCGAGCGGAAAAGGCGATAGCCTTTGAAGTCGAGGGATCTTAAATAGTGTGGGTCAGTTGACAAGACTTGACCTGTGGAGATTATACCCGTTCGAAGCCCTAGCCGAAATCTCTGATTTCGTTGCAGGTCTCGTGCAAAGAGTTCTAAAGAAGCCGAATGAAATGAAGGCTGATTTGCAGAACTCGACTGCCCCTCAGGGTTACAAAGTGGGAGGTATGACGTTCTTGTAGGGTGACTGCAGTTGGGAGGATATTCCACGTAGAGCCTATCGGCATGGAAGCAGATTATCCGCTACAAAAAACCAACCTATTTTTATTAAAACAAAATGAAGACAGTCACCCTGAGCGGAGACTGTTGAGCTTAGCGAAACTGTCGTAGTAGAACGGGTATAAACAGGGTGAGATACAACATGGGTGATTTTAGTCACTAGTTTTCCCTCTCAATAAAAAAGAGCCTGATGGCTCTGGGGATCTTTTTATCTTTAATTTTCTTCTAGATATTTTTTCATTTTTCCTAGTGCTTCTTGCTTTATTCTGTTGACTGTGCGTAGTGATATTTCCAATTCTTCTGCGATTTCTTGGAAGGTTTCTCTCTTGTAGAAGTTTAGAAATATCACTTCCCTTTCTCTTGTCTTTAGGCTTCCTATTGCGTTGTAAAGCTGATGATAGTCCTTGTCCTGGAAGTATTCTTCTTCTAGTGCGGCGGTGGATTCCATGTATTCTTCGTACTCTGGGCTATCGGTATACTTCATCAGGTATCTTAATGTGTCTAGGTAGTAGATTCTCAGTCCTGCTTTTAAGTATGCGCCGAAGGTGGTGCCTCTTTTGGAGCTGTAGTTGCCTAGACTCTCTAGTAGATAGACTACTCCGTCGTTGTAGAGGTCTTGATATTCTTTTTGAATCGGGCAGTATCTTTTGATGCTTGCGATGATGAGTGGGCGGTATGCTTCGATGATTTCCGCTTTTTCTTCTTTGGTTATGAATGGGTGTTTCTCGATTAGCTCTTGGATATGGTCTTTGTTTTCGTTGGTTGTGGTTTGGGTTTTTGTTTCAATTTTGGTTTGGGTTTCAATTTTGGTTTGGGTTTCAATTTTGGTTTGGGTTGACATTTATAAACTCCTTTCTAATTATATTTTTTCATTCTTGGTGTAAGGTAGCGTTCCTTAAAAGAACATATGTTCTATTTATATTATAGCAAGGATTTTTCTTTTGTCAATTTATGGTTGGGTTGAATGTATCCACCCAGTAATCACGAGCAAAAAAATATAGCAGTACCACCACTTAGTCATCCCGAGGTAGAAATATAGCATATCCCCACCCAATCATCCCGAGCGGAAAAGGTGATAGCCTTTGGAGCCGAAGGATCTCTTTTTTAGATTTATAAAGCGCAGTTGGAAAGACTGGGTCTGTAGAGGTTATACCCGTTCGACTCACTTCGTTCGCTCAGGGTGACGACCACCTACAAACTTCATTTCAAGAGACAACAAAGGAACGACCGAGTGAAGTCTGATTTGCAGAACTCGACTGCCTCTTAAGGTGACTGCAGTTGGGAGGTTCATACGTTAAGATTGACCGCCTCTTAGGGTCATGACCACCTACCTACTTTTAAAAAAACTCAATGGAGTCAGTCACCCTGAGCGAGGAAATTTATTTCCGAGTCGAATGGGTATAACCCCGGTGTGGTCAAGCATTGATGATTGTCTGTAGCGGAAGCATTTTGCTTCCATAGCCGAGAGGCTCTGCACAGAAAGCGTCCCCATCCAGTCATCCTGAGTTGAAAAGGCGTCAGCACCCCCACCCAGTCATCCTGAGCGAGCGTAGCGAGTCGAATGATCTTTTTTTTAATGCTCTACGTATAGCGTGATAATCGTTATTGATTATGTTCTTTGAAAATGGTCAGTTGGAAGACTTGTTCTTCGGAGGTTAGACCCGTTCGACTCCAGAGCCTTCGGCTCTTTCGCTCAGGGTGACTGTAGTTGGGAAGGTTGTCCATTAAGATAAGTTGCACAGATGGGTTAAATATGGGGCAGATCCTTCGACTTCGACGGTTTCACCGTCTTCGCTCAGGATGACAATTTGGGAGGGATAAATCTCGATTAGTAATAATCACTTGCTGAGTTTAAAGACTTCACGCGTCGAAGCCCTAGCCGAAATCTCTGATTTCGCAGCAGGTCTTGTGCAAAGAGTTCCAAAGAAGATGAACAAAGTGAAATCTGATTTGCAGAACTCGACTGCCCGGCTGTGGAACCTAGAAGGTTCCGCTACAAAGATGAATGAGAGTTGATGTTGTCGTACGGCTTCGCCTGATGAAGGAGAAGAATGTAGTATTGAGGTTGATGGAAGCTGATAGCTTCCGCTACAAACCACCCCCCCTGTCATCCTGAGCGAGCGTAGCGAGTCGAAGGATCTTTTTTTAATGCTCTACGTATAGCGTGCTAATCGTTATTGATTATGTTCTTTGGAAATGGTCATTTGGGAAGACTTGTTCTTCAGAGGTTAGACCCGTTCGACTCCAGAGCCTTCGGCTCTTTCGCTCAGGGTGACTGTAGTTGGGCGGTTCATACAAAGAACTCGACTGCCTCTCATGGTGACGACTACACACCTACTTTTTATAAAAAACTCAATGAAGACCGTCACCCTGAGCGAGGAAATTATTTCCGAGTCGAATGGGTATAGCCCTGGTGTGGTCATGTATTGATGATTGTTAGTAATGCCTTCGGCTGTGGAACCTAGAAGGTTCCGCTACAAAGATGAATTGAAGTTTATGTTGTCGTACGGCTAACGCCTGATTAAAAAAATTTAGTTTCAAGGTTAATGGAAGCAGATTGCTTCCGCTACAATGTAGTTGCATAAATTGCTTCCGCTAAGGCTAACACCTTCTCACTAAAAAAGAGAGAACTTGCGCTCTCTCCTTTTCTTATTTTTTCTTATTTTTTATTTTTCTTTTCTTCTTTTTTCGCGATGAAGTAGAAGTTACTTCCTTCGTTTTCTTTGGATGTTACTCCGTATTCAAAGCCGTGGCCTTCTAGGATGGATTTTACTATGAATAGTCCGAGTCCTGTGCCTACTTTGGATCTTGTTCTGTTGCCGCTTCCTCTGTAGAATCTGTCCCAGATGCCTTCTATGTCTTCTTCTTTTATTCCGATGCCGAAGTCTATGCAGTCGAATCTTACTCCTTCTTCTGTTTCTTCTGTTTTTAGGATGAGTTTTTTCGATTCTCCTGAGTAGTTGATGGCGTTGGAGATGAGGTTGTAAACTACTTGTTCTATTCTTTTGTAGTCGGCTTCTATCTTCAAGTTGCCTGTTTTTATGATTTCGAAGTCGAAGTCGCTTCTGTAGTTTGTAAATCGTACTACTAGTGCGTCTACTATGTCTCCGAGGTCAAAGGTGGTTATTTCATAGTTTGATACTGATGATTCCAGTTTCGACACGTCTAGCAGGTCGTTTACTAGTTTGGTTAGGTGGTCTGCTTCTTCTATGATTACTTCGATGTGTTCGTTTCGTTTTTCTTTGTTGTCGCCGCTTATGTCTCTTATCATTTCGCCGTAGGATTTTATGACTGTTAGTGGTGTCTTCAGGTCGTGACTCACGTTTGCTAGGAGATCCTTTCTTAGTTGCAGTGTCTTCTTCAGTTCTCCTGTGGCGTAGTTTAGTGTGTCTGATAGGTCGTCAATTTCTTGGTAGTCGCCTTTTTTAAACATGATGTCGTAGTTTCCTTTTCCTATTGCTATTGCTGTTTTGGACATCTGTACTATTGGTTCTGAGAGTCTCTTGGATATGAAGAACGACATGATCATCGCTAATACTAATGATATTATGGATACTAAGAATAGTTGTTCTTTTAGTATGTCTATTGCTGAATCCACTGGTTCTAGTACTGATGAGATGGTTATATAGTATTTTACGCCGGAGATGTTTCCCAGGTATCCGTTAAATTCTATGAGTGAATTGTCCAGCTTTGGGATTTTGCTGGTTTTAATTATATATTTTAGTCCTTCGTCTTCGAGTCTTCCATATTCTGCGTCAAATCTTAATTTTGACATTGGTGGCATGTACTCGAGTACTGTGTCGTTGGTCATTCTATAATGTCCATATTCGTCTACGACGGTTATTTTTAGTGATTTTGTTAGGGCGTAGGTGGTGAGCACTTCTGCGAAGTCTTCTGAGTCGAATTCATTCTGTATGGTGGTGCCTATTCTTGTGATTTCGTTTATTTTCATGGATTCATAAAAATAGTTTAGAAATACGATTTGGAATAGCCATAGCATGATGAATATCATGGCTGCAAATCCTATGAAGTACCTCCATAGCTTGAATAGTATGGAATTTTTCTTAATTGGTTTGGTCCTCTTCGAATTTATATCCAACACCTCTTACTGTTACTATAAATTTTCTATATTGTTTGATTGAGTTTCTTAGCATCTTTATATGTGTATCCACGGTTCTGTCGTCGCCGTAGAAGTCGTAGCCCCACACTTGGTTTAGTAGTTGTTCTCTTGATAGGGCGATGTTTTTATTTTTAGCTAGGTATGTGAGTAGTTCGTATTCTTTAGGGGTCAGGTCTACTCTTTCGCCGTCTACTGAGACGCTTCTGCCGTCTAGGTCTATTTTTAGTCCTTCAAATTCCATTACTCTGTTGTCGTTTAGTTTTTGATTTCTTGTTACGATTACGTTTAGTCTTGCCATTAATTCTTTTGGTGAGAATGGTTTGACTACGTAGTCGTCTATTCCTATTTCAAAGCCGAATAGTTTATCGTATTCCTCGCCTCTTGCTGAGAGCATGAGGACTGGGATGTTCTTTGTTTTTTTGATTTCTTTGTATGCGGAGAAGCCGTCTAATCTTGGCATCATGATATCCATGACTATTACGTCGAAGTCTTGTTCTCTTGCTTTTTCTACTGCATCGATGCCGTCTATTGCTTCTACTACTGTATGGCCTTCGAATTCTGCGTATGTTTTTATGACTTCCCTTATCTTCTCTTCGTCGTCTACTACTAATATTTTAAACATTGTATCACCTTTCCAATCTTATTTTTATGATAGTGTATTTTTGTGAAAGCTATTTGTTAGCTATTTTAAAATTATGTACATCTATGTTCATAATACTATGTATTCGTGATTATTTAAAGTGAATTGTGAAATTTGTTTTTGTGTGGGTGTGTGTGGTGGTTGGGAGTACTTGTTCTATGGAGGTTAGACCCGTTCGAAGCCCTAGCCGAAATCTTTGATTTCGTAGCAGATCTCGTGCAAAGAGTTCCAAAGAATGAACTTCATGAGTCTGATTTGTAGAACTCGACTTCCTCTCAGGGTGACGACCACCCACCCAGTCATCCTGAGCGAAAAAGGCGTTAGCCTTTGGAGTCGAAGGATCTCTTATTGATGATTTCAAACATTTTATTGACTTTATAACCCAAAAACAATATAATTAAGTTAGAAAGTTTGATTTTCTGACTAAAGGAGGTTGCTATGTTAGTTGAATTAAAAGCGAAGTCCCAAGTGACTATTCCAAAAGAGATAGTAAATTCGATGGATTTAAATCAAGGCGATCAGTTCGAAGTTATTGAGGATAATGGCAGAATCATTCTCGTGCCTGTTGCAATCTATCCTGAACATGTAATAAATAGTTTGAAGGCTTCTGTAGATGAGATTAAGGAGTCAATTAAAAATGGTGATCAACCTGTGTTTGATTCTATAGATGCTCTTTTTGAGGAGCTTGATAGGTGATGTCGTATAAAATTACTTTTTCAAAGGCTTTTAAAAAACATTATAAATCTTTGTCAGATATTGAAAAGAAACAAACTAAAAAGAAACTTGAGTTTTTTTGTAAAGAATCCCATCCATCCTTCTTTACGAACAAAAAAAGTGCAAGGTACGGACGGCATTTGGGAATCTTCAGTCAATATGGACATTCGGATACTATGGTTTTATGAAGGTGATGAACTGATTTTTCTTTTGGATATAGGACATCACGATATTTTGAATAAGTATTAATTTCCCTGTTTTAACAGGGATTTTTTATTTTTTTAGGTTTGCCATCCTCCCAGTCATCCTGAGCGAAAGAGCCGTCAGGCTCTGTAGTCGAAGGATCTCTTTTCGATTTATAAAGTGCAGTTGGATACATTGTCGTTCGATGGGTGGTAATCATCGTTATTGTTTATTTGTAAAATAATTTCATTTGCATAGATTGCTCTTTGGAGGTTAGACCCGTTCGACTTCGACGGCAAAAGCCGTCTTCGCTCAGGGTGACCGACCACCTACAAACTTCATTTCAAGAGACAACAAAGGAACGACCGAGTGAAGGCTGATTTGTAGAACTCGACTGCCTCTCAGGGTGACTGTAGTTGGCGGGTTCATACGTTAGCATTTAGTGCTATGGTTTATGGGAGGGTTATTCACTACGAGTTCACCAACTCACCCACAAAAAAAAAAAATAAAACTGAGGTCTTCCCCAGTTTTATTGATAGAGTAAACTTTTCATATAATTTTCTTTTGCAAGATTATATCTTTTAAAATCGTATAGCGCACGATTTTTGTTGTTAAAACATTTCCAATAGCCGCATACGAGGCAGGCTTTACCACTGTTGAAGTAAAAATCCAGCACGTCTTCAAAGTGATAACCCAAAAATATGCCGACCTCATCTGGCACTTTTTCGACGAATCGTTCTTTTAATTTAAGAAGGTAATGGTTAATTTTGTTGGAATTTTCGTATCCTATTGAGCCTAGAAATTTCTTGACTTTTTCCTGCTGCAAGGTCATTTCCAAATTCTCTTTTTCATAGAAGAGGATTACTTCGTACCTTTCTTCTATTTTTAATTCTATATATTCTATCGATAGTGCTTTGGCTATGATGTCTTTATATGTTTTCCATGTGGTTAAGGATAATTTTTCATCTTCTCTTATGGTCATGAGTGTGCCAACTTTTTTTTCGTACAGTGTTGGCGCGATGCTCATCTTTATAAGTGAGATGAGGTAATCTAAATTAGATAATGTTCTTATCTTTTTGTAGAACTCAATGGTTATGTCGCCGCTTATTCTGAAGTCGGTCAATTTACTTGGCTATTGCCTTTCCTAGTGATTTGCAGTCTGCTAGGGCATCTTCTGATGGATTGTCGTAAGCGATTAGTGTTTCAAACACTTTAACTCCTAGATTTTCTAATTCTTCTTTCCAATAGTCCATCCATTGGCCTTCTGCCCATTCATATGATCCGAAAAGGGCGACTTTTTTGTCTTTTAGTAGTTCATTTACGCTGTCCATGTATGGTCTCATGTATTCTTCTTCTAGTTCTTCTGAGCCCATTGCTGGACATCCAAAGATAAGTACGTCTGATTCTTTTACATCTTCTACTTTTGCGTCGCAAACATTTATTAGACTTGTGTCTTCGTTTACTTCTTTTGCGCCTTCAAAGATTGCTTCTGCCATTCTTTCTGTGTTGCCGGTTCCTGACCAGTAAATTATTTTAACTTTCATTTTTTCTCCTTTCGTTTGATATTGACTATCAACTACAATTCAATTATAATATGGTTGTATTGATAATATTTTTCAAATATTACTATATTTATTTAAAATTGAAAGGATGACTAAAATGTATAATAATTTGGAGATTGCAAAGTCCAATAATATTAAGAGCTTCGCCAAATCCATAAAGTTGTACAGAAAGAGAGTTTCGACTATCTCCTCTATCGAGAACCTAAAGGACTATTTAAATGTTTTAAATGTCTTTTTATATACATATTTTCTCTGCACGTACAAAAAGGATTTGTCGGACAAGGTTTCGAAAAACAGGTCATGTATCGAAGACTTAGATTCTTTTGATGAACTCATAAATTTTGGTGAATCTATGCTCTCAGGCTACAGAGACTCTCTTCTTATTGGAATCAGCGAGTCGGATCACGAACTGGTGGAAGGTGCCATCGCCTACATAAACAAAAATTTCAGAGACAAGATCACTCTTTCTGAGACTGCTAAGAAGCTACATATTTCGAAGAATTATCTCTGTCACCTGTTCACCCAAGAGACTGGTTACAGATTTTGCGAATACATAAATATCAAGAGAATTGGCTATGCCAAGGAGCTTATCTGCGAAAATAAAAAGAACCTTGAATATATTTCTTGTTTCTGTGGATTCTCTTCTCAGTCCCACTTCTCCACGACTTTTAAAAAGTACACGGGAATCACTCCAAACGAATATAAACAAAAGATCCTTCAAAAATCTATGTAAAAATACCCTTATATTTAAAATATAAGGGTTTCTTTTTAATATTTAACTAAACTTCTAACATCGTATCCTTCTAGGACTTCTCTGCCTGGTAGATCTGTAAGTTCTACTAAGAACACTAGTGCCTCAACCTTGCCTCCGAGCCTTTCGATTAGGTCTATTGTAGCTTTTGAAGTGCCACCTGTCGCAAGTAAGTCGTCTACGATTATTACCTTTTCACCTGGGCTTATCGCGTCTTCGTGAATTTCTATGGTATCTGTGCCGTATTCCAATTCATAAGAAGCTTCGATCTTTTTGTAAGGGAGTTTGCCCGGTTTTCTAACTGGCACAAATCCTGCGTCAAGTTCAAGGGCAATCGGAGCCCCTACGATAAATCCACGAGCTTCTACACCTACCACCTTGTCCACATCCTTAGGAGCAATAGCAACAAGCTCATCGATCGCACCTCTAAATGCATCTTTATCCTTTAAAAGAGTGGTTATATCTCTGAAGATTATACCTTCCTTTGGATAATCTTTTAAATTTCTAATATATTTTGAATAATCCATACTACCTCCTAAGTTAAGTATAGCACAAAATTATATTTTTGAAATTTTAAAAAACATGTTATAATGAAATTGGTGATTAAATGAAAAAAACCATCAATTTTTATTCAGAAATATAATAATATAAGATTTAATAAAAGATTATAATATAAGATAAGTTGCATATTTAACAATTAATGGTTATAGCATCTAATCTTGTTTACAAAAGTAAACATTGTGGTATAATAATACTAACAACGTGACTGGGTAGGGTTTCTACCCGACCATTAGGGCTTCCATCTGGGAGCCCTTTTGTGATACATAGGAGATTATTATGAAACCTTTTACAACTATAGATGAACAAATTGAAATTCTGAAGTCTAGAAATCTCAAATTTTTAGATGAAGCTTCAGCGAAAAAGAGCCTTACATTTTTCGGATATTATGAAATAGTCAATGGTTATAAAGATTATTTGCTTGATCCAGATAATAAAGAATATTTTAAAAATGATGCTACTTTTGAACACTTATTTGCTTTATATAATATGGATAAAGATTTACAAGCTGCTGTACTAGATGCTACACTTGATTTTGAATTAATGCTTAAGGCAGCTATGAGCTACGTTATAGGTGAAGAATTTACCTCTGATCAAAATAACTATTTGAGAAAAGAAAATTATAAAACAGGTAGAATTCACACTAGAAGTGATGGATCTAAGTACTATGATATTGATTCTACATTTATTAAGTTTAACAAAATACTAAACGATAACAAAGAGCCATTTAAACATTACCGTAACGTTCATGAGAACACTCCTACTTGGATATTATTTAAAGGTGCAACAATAGGAAACATGATGCATTTTTTTAAATTACAAAGAGGAAACATAAAAGATAAAATTATTAGTATAATGTTTGGCGTTCCGATAGAAATTATAAGAACAGACAAAGACAATATAATAAAGAATCTTTTTTCTGATTTGTTATCACTAGTTTTCTCATTTAGAAACAGAGCAGCCCATTCCGGTTGAATATACAACTATAAACCAGATGTGACAAACATTAGGTATAATGAAATTTTGCATAGTAGAATGAATGTTAATGAAGCTCTGTACAGAAAAGGTTTTGGTAACAGTGACCTATTCACACTATATTGTGGTCTTACTTTTTTACAAAATAGGATGGTTTCTAAAAAACTTGCAGAATCTATAAAGCTAACCCTAGATAAACATATTACGTTGTACAAAGAAGATAAACCTAATCTTTTAAAATGTATAGGTTATTATGACTATACAACAGATAATTCATTAGAAAATATTTTTAATAAAATACTTTTAATCAAGTAGGAAATATTGTGGTGCAATTAGCCATAAATCTAACTTACGATTATTGAAATACAAAGATTTATTTTTTAAATTAAATTTCAATGGTAGAATATTCTAAATGTTTCTAAAGAAAAGTCTACCCACAGATTTAAAATTCCATTTTTTGAATTTTAAAAAACATGTTATAATGAAATTGGTGATTAAATGAAAAAATTAAATGATTTTATGCGAGGAAGAAATGGCGTTGACGAACTAAACATACTACTGATAACAGGAGCGCTCATATTTAAAATCCTTGCATATACAACCCATCTTAGGTTTTTAGACATATTTTCTGCAACATTTCTAATCTATTCCCTAACGAGGGCGTTATCAAAAAATATATATCTTAGAAAAATTGAAAATAATAAGGTCTTAAGTATTGTAAATAAGATTAAAAAAAGTTATAATACTCGAGTAACTCAGTTCAAAAATAGAAAAGAATACAAGTATATTAAATGTGACAATTGTCATCAAAAGCTTAGAGTTCCAAGGGGTAAAGGCAAAATTAAAGTGACCTGTCCTAAATGTAAATACCAAATGGAAGTGAGAAGTTAAAGCTTATTTTAAAAAATAAAAATATTTAAAAATATTTTAAAAAAACTGTTGACAAGAGTTCAAAAACATAATATACTAGATAAGTACTCACGCGGGAGTGGCGGAATTGGCAGACGCGCTAGACTTAGGATCTAGTTCCATTGGAGTGGGGGTTCAAGTCCTCTTTCCCGCACCATTAAGACCATACAGATTGTATGGTCTTTGTTTTTTCTAAACATTTCGTTTAGAATTAGATACCCCTTTCAATCCATATTTATACCTATTGGTATTTTACACATTTACATAAGGTGTAAAGAAAAATCGGCACTTAGAAAAGTGTCGATTTTTTTTGTTTTTGTGCGGGTTTGTGAGACTTGATCTGTAGAAGTTATACCCATTCGAAGCCCTAGCCGAAATCTTTGATTTCGCAGCAGGTCTTATGCAAAGAGTTCCAAAGAAGCCGAGCATAGTGAAGTCTGATTTGCAGAACTCGACTGCCTCTCAGGGTGACGACCACCTACCTAGTCATCCTGAGCGGAAAAGGCATTAGCCTTTGGAGTCGAAGGATCTCTTTTAGATTTATAAAGTGCAGTTGGATACATTGTCGTTCGATGGGTTGTTAATTACTTGCAAGGTTTAAAGAATTTACGCCTTCGGCTGTGGAACCTAGAAGGTTCCGCTACAGGGGGTTAATGAGAGTTGATGTTGTCGTACGGCTTCGCCTGATGGAAGAGAAAGTAGAATCAAGTTTAATTGAAGCAGGTTGCTTCCGCTACTAAATTAAATTTTATAAAAAACACAAAAAAAAGAGAAGGTCGCCCTTCTCTCTTTTATCCAAGACTTTTATCTTGGTATTCTTTGAAATTTATCTTGTATTATTTCAAGTCCGTCTAGGTTGACGTTGAATGTTATCTTATCATTCTTTACATCGTGTGCTCTATATAGATTTTCATCGTGTACAAATGTGTTACTTGCACATAGTATATCTTCATAAGCCCACATAGATGGTTTAACATCCTTATATTGGTTGATAAGCGCCTTGTCATTCCTGTTGATATAAGTCTTGTCGAAGACTCTGTTGAATGCACGATTACTTACTGCCGCAACTTCTTGTCTTGGTATAAATTCATCTGCATTAAATTTAGCAAGTCCATCGCTATAAATTTTTAGCCAACCTTCGTTAAATGCTGCTTCGATTTCATTTTTAGCCCAATGGTTTTCGCTAACATTCATATGATTTCCATTTATTTCTGTTACATTTTGGAATCTTCTTAGGGTTGCTATCCATTCTGCTCTTGTGATCTTCTTTTCTGGTCTGAAGAATCCATCGTCATAACCTGCAAACACGTTTGCTTCTGTGGTTATTCTTATCGCTTCGGTGTACCATTCGTTTCCAATGTCTTTGTAAGAAATTTGGTAATTAGGATTGTAATTATATCCATCTTCTTTTAGAGCATTGGCTAAGATTTGAGCAGCTTCCGCACGGGTAAGTCCATCGTTTGGTCTGAAGTATCCGTTGAATCCTTGCATATATCTTACTTCTTTGTGAAGAATATTAGCTTTTGCTGCTACTTCTACAACTTTTTCTACATATATAGGTGCAAACTTAATTCCTCCAGCTTGTGGTGGTTGTTCTGGTACTACATTTGCCTTTCCTACATATACTAAGATTGTTACTTCATGTCCTTTTCCATCTGGATAGTTAACCCATGCCTTTACACTGTAAAGACCTGTCTTATAAATATTCGGTTCTGTTGTTCTGTCAATTTCAAAAGTTGTTCCTGTTTCAAAACTATATCCATCTGGCAAGAAGATTTGACTCTTGTAGTCTTCATAATTTACTGGTTTGCCTAAATCTGTGTAGATAAATCCGCCTCTTGCTTCTGGTATAGGTTCAATTTCAGGTAACTTACCATAGTCTTTTTTATACTGAGCAGTAATTATTGTTTCTTCGGCTTTAAATTGTTGAGTTAGATTATTATCCCATCCTGTAAATAACCAAGTAAAATCTTTTGTTCCATCATCTTTTGTTACTTCTCTTCCTGTCGGATTATTAACTGGAATTGTAACAACTTTTTCTGGATTTACCCAGAATACTTGAGTTTGTTGTTCTCCTGGTTGAAGTTGCGCATTTTCTGTCTTATCAACTATAACTTTTACATAATTATCTGGAACAGCTGGTTTTGTATTTGGATCATTTGGATCTGGTTGTTCAACTACATCGCCAGTTACATTGTAAGTTACTGGAACTTCTCTTGTTTCTCCATTTGGATAAGTTATCTTGATTTTTGTTTCTTTATTTGTTCCTGGTTCATTAGTATTAGGTTCTGTTCCTGGAACAAATTCAAACTTAGTTCCCGGTGGAAGGTTGTTTGGATTATTAGGATCATTGTCATCATAAGGATTTTCTATAAAATCTTTTGGAGATGAATTAGATCCTTGTGGTATCCATTGATCATTCTTTCCAACTGGTTCTACATTTTTGTCAAATTCATAAGTTGCAACTATCTTTTCATCTTGTGCGAATGTGTCTGTAATTTCTGTTTCATAGAATTTTGCAGGATCACTTCCAACTAATTGCCATTTTACGAATTTATTTGTCTTTGTAACTCCATCTTCTACAACAGCTTTTCCTGTTGGAGCAAGAATGTCTGGGATTGTAACTTCCACATTTGGTTTAACCCAAAATACTTTTACAAATTTAGTATTTGGAGTTGCATTATCAGTTGTATCAACTGTTACTTTTACATAAGTGTCTGGTACAAGTGGTTTCTTGCCATTTTCTCCACCAATTTGTGGAACTACATGATCAACAACTTTAATTGGAACTTCAACTACACTTGTTTTTCCATCTGGATAATGAACTTCAACTTTCGCAGTAGTTTTTCCAGGATTATTTACATCAGGAGTACCGTCATTTGTATAAGTGAATGTTGTTCCATCTGGTAAATTATCTTTGTTGTTTGGATCATTAGTATCGAAAATATTTTTAATTAAATCTTCTGGATTTGGAACATCGCCTTTTCCTGTTACAACATTATCCTTTGGAAGAGGACCATTAGTTAATTTTTCAGCTTTTACATTGTACTTAGCCGTAATGTCTGTATCTTGATTAAATTTGCCATTAATCTCAATTCCTGGTCCCCAAGATGGTGTAATTGTTCCTCTTGTAACAGCCCATTCTTTGAACAAGAAAGTATAGGTGTTATTTTTAGCATCCGTAATTTCTCTTCCTACAGGATCTGTACTTGGAATAGTTACTTGTTCTTTAGGATTTACAAAGTAAACCTTATTTTCCTTTGTTGCATCTGTTGCCTTATCTGTTGGAATAAGTGTTACTTTTACATAGCCATCAGGTTGTTTATTTGTACTTCCATCTGGGTTGTTTTTAGGAATTACATTTTGAAGTCTTACAAATGTAAATGTGAAAGTTGTTAAATCTTCTGTAAATTTCTTATTAAATTCAGTTGGATTCCAAGTTCCACCTACTTCAGTATATGCAAAGTCTGGAGTTTTTGTTAATACATTAACCTTATCAGTAAGGTCTACTACTTTTTCTGGGTTTACATAATATACTAAAGTTCCTTCTAATTTTCCATTAACACCAACAAACTTAACTGTCTTATAGCCTTCTGGTTTGTCAGAGCCATCAGTGTTCTTTTGTGGAATTATATCATCCTTAGAAGTATATTCTGCTGTTATTGTTTCATCTTTAGTAAATGTTTGAGTAAGGTTCTTATCCCAATCCTTAAAGTCATATCCAATATTTGCCTTAACACTTGGATCAGGTACTGTAACTTCTACATTTGGTTTTACATAGTAAACAGTTTGTCCTGTTAATTCTTTTCCATGTTCGCCCTTATCAAATCTTACTGTGAAATATCCTTCCGGCTTATCAGAACCATCAGTATTCTTTTGAGGAATTACATTGTCTTTTGCATTATACAAAGCTTTTATTACATCGCCATCAGAATATTCGATTTTCTTTTCTATTTGCGTATCCCAATTAGCAAAGTCAAATCCTGTGTTCGGTATAACTCTTGGTTCTAATCCCTTTAATGCAACTGCTGTATTAGGCTTAATATAATAGATACTTGTGCCTTCTAATTTTCCATTTTTCTCTGCACTAAAACTTACTGTGATATATCCTTCTGGTTTATCATTTTCTCCACCTTGTGGCTTATCCTTTGGAATAATTTCAGGAATTTTATCGTAAATCGCACTTACTGTTAAATCTTCACTTATAACTTTACTATCCAACTTATCCCATTTAGTAAACTTATATCCAATTTCTTCTTCTACTTTTGGTCTTGTAAGATCGCCCAGCGTCTTATTTGCCTTTGGATTTACATAGTAAACAGTTTGTCCTGTTATTTCTTTTCCATGTTCGCCCTTATCAAAGGTTACTGTTACATAACCATCTGGTTTAGGATTTTCCTTTCCTTGACCATCAGTTGAAGGAATAATGTCAGCAAGTTTTGCGAAAGTTCCCTTAATTGTTGTCGCTGTTTTATATGCTTGTAAAACTTTTGGATCAGGTGTCCAAGTATTAAACTCATAGCCAACATCCGCAACAGTTGTAGGTGCATTTAGCGTTACTTTTCTGTTAGGGTCAACATAATAAGTTGTTGTTTCGCCTTGAGCAATTTGTCCGCCTTTACCTTCAATTACAAAATCAACCTTTACATAGCCTGGCTTTGGTGTAATTGATACTGCATCTATAGGATTAAAGCTTGCAGTAATTGTTGTAACTGGGTCTGTATAAACTCTTGGAACTTCTGGATTTATATCCCATGCAGAAAATTCAAATCCAGTATCTCCAATTGGAGTAGGTGGAACTAAAGTTACATACTTGCTAGGATTAACATAGTAAACTTTATCTCCTTCCAAGCTACCATTGATTCCTGCTGTGAAATCAACTTCCACATAACCCTTTGGCTTATCTACTCCATCTTTTTTCTCGATTGTATCTGGAATTGGATTTGCCTTGGCTGTTACAAGTGTATCTTCTGTAATTGCAAGTGCATCCTCTTTATCCCACTCTTTAAACTTATAACCAGTTTTTTCTTCGTAGGCTGGTTTTGTTAATTCTGCAAGAGTAATTTTTGCATCTTTCTTTACATAGTATGCTTTACTTTCTGTTAATTTAAGTCCGTCATCAGCTTCAAAAGTTACTCTAACATAAGTGTTATCTGGTCTAGTGATTGGGTCACTTGGATCATAAGGGATAATATTTTTATCATTTATCCATTGAGCAACCGCTGTTTTACTTTCTTCTAATGTTACTAAATCGCCAGCTTGATAAGTTTTATCTCCAATTTTCCAACCAGCAAATTTAGCATCTTTCTTTGTTAATCCTGCTGCTGATGCTAGTCTTACGCTAGTACCATGGTCTACTGAAACTGCTGGTGGAACTGTACCTGTCGCACCATTTGCTTCATAAGTCAAAGTTACTTTACCTGATTGGAATATAGCAACATGAACTCTTTCACTTGTGATTGAAGTTTTTTCGTCAATGTTTTCTTGCCATTCTTTAAATGTAAAGTTAGTATTTGCTTTTGGTTTAGGAACTACCAATTGTTTATCTGTGGCTGTTTCATTTTCGCCTAAAACCTTTAACTTAATATCTGCTTTTGGATTTACATAGTAGATTTTTTCTTTTACATCGCCTTCAAGTTTTCCCTTGTTTTCATCTTCTGTCTTAAATGTTACTTTTACATAGCCCTTTGGTATTACTTGATTTGGATCGTCAGTTTTTTCAACTATATCTGTTGACTTGTCAAATACAAATTCAAAAACTGTTTCGTCGTCTGTGAATGTTCCCTTTAAAGCTTTATTATCTTTATTGTTCCACTTTTCTCCATTTACAAAGTATCCAGTGTCTGGAGCTTTTTTGATTTTTCCAGCAACTTCTGTCATATCGACTTGGACTTCTGGAGATACATAATAAATGAAGTTTCCAGTAAGTGTATCTTCAAGTTTTCCGCCTGTGCCTGCTTTGAAAATAACTTTCACATAATTATCAAGAGCGCCTTCTGGCTTTTCTCCATTTGGTCCAGCTGGAATTATATTTTTGTGAACTTCTACTTTTATCTCAAGAGGGTTGTCATTTGTACCAACGCTAGAACCATCATCATATTCAACAATAACTTTTACTTTTGTATTTCCTGGATTAGTTACATCTGGTTCTTCAACTATTGTTACATTTTTGATAGTTTTTCCATCAGGTGGTGTAATCTTATCTTTAATTTCATCAACTGTTGGTGTTTTACCTTGTGGTGTGTGAACAGGGTCTGTTTTTGGCACTTGATCCTTTACTTCTTCTGGAGTTACAGAATATTTTGCAACTATTGTAGTTTCTTTTTCAAATTTTCCTACGATTTTATCTTCCCAAGTTCTTGGCGTATCTTCTTCCGATTGCCATTTTGAGAATTTCATAGTATATCCAACAGCTCCAACCTTTGTTGGGTCTGCTTGAAGAGTCTTTCCAGTTGGATTAGTTACATCAATAGTAACTTCCTTAGTTGAGTTAACCCAGAAGATTTTTTCAAAGGCTGTGTCATCTGTTGCCTTATCTGTTGTCTTAACTATTACCTTCACATAAGATTCTGGTACAGGTGGTTTCTTATCTGGATCAGTTTGTTCAACTACATCCTTTTCAAATCCCGGAGAAATGACTGTATCTTCTGTAAATTTATGACGTTTGTTAAAGTCATAAGCACCATTTTCATTTTGTGCGTCTTTATCTGCTGACCAATGAGTGAAACCAAGTTCTTTCTTTTCATCTTCTGTCAATTTAATTTCAGGAATGTTTACAAAAGCATTTTTATTTACATAGTAGATCTTAGAATCTTTTTCTCCTGGTTTTCCTGTTGGGTTTACTGTAACTTTTACATATTCTCCAGTGACATTAATAAGATCTCCATCAGCTTCTGTTGCATCCTTTAAAACTTTTGGCATTGCTCCACTTGTAAGAGCCTCATAAACATTTTTATAAACCTTTACTGGTATTTCAATCTCTTGTTTAGAGTTATCAGAAAACTTTATCTCTGCCTTGATTTTTACTTCTCTAACAAGTTCTGTTGAATCGTCTTTGTCAAGTTCTCTTAGTTTTTCATAGATTTCATCTGCACTGTCCTTGATTGTAATTTCTGTTCCTGTTGGGAAAGCTACTTCTTTTCCATTTTTATCTAATTTTTTAACTTGTTCTTTAAGTTGATCTTCAGTAGGAATAAAATTATTTATCCAATTGCCATCTTGATCTTTAAATGATTCAGTAACAACTAAAGTTTCAATCTTGACATCAGACCAGTCAAAGTATGCAGTGAATTCGTAATTTTTATCTATAATAGTGTTGTCATTTAATAGAGGTTTTTCATCCCACTTTGTGAATTTCTTTCCTGCATCTGGAGTGATGTAATACTTGCCTTCTTCTTTATCAGCACCTTCTTGTAATTCTTGAGGAACTACTAATAAGTCTGATTTAAGTCCTTTTATTACATCGTAGTATAATTCTGTCTTTGGATTTCCATTTTTATCAGTAAAAGTTCCGCCCTTATCTGCCTTAAAGGTAATTCTTACATATCCGTCTGGAACTGGATCATTTTTTGGAACATCTATAACTCTCACATCTTCATAGTAGAAGAATATTTCATCAAGATATGTTCCGTTGATGCCTTTAAACTCTCCTGTAGCTTCATCTACATCGTAGAAAAGTTGTTGTTGTGGGTCACTTGCAAGTTTCCAACCCGGAATAGTACGATAATTTCTTGCATCATAGTGACGGTTTCTACTTACAACTTCTTCTTGATCTATTATGCTGTTAGCTTTAACTATGTCTTTAATAGCTGCTTTCTTTTCATCAACAGTACCCGTACCTGCCATTATCTCGTCAATTTTGTCTTTTGCCTTTTTGTCAAGATAATTTACCTTGTAGTTACGAGTTTTAAAGCGTCTGTAATAGAAATGGAATTCATTGAACTCTGCTTTTGGATTAGGTTCAGAATTTCCATCCTCACCCAAAATAAATAGCGGTTCAACTTTTAGTGAGTGGATGTCAGTATTGTCAAACTTATGATGCTCATTGTACTTAATGTAATCTTGCTTTACTTTATTTTCATCTGGCAAATCCATAAGTTCTTCGTGAGGCATCAAAATCCAATCTTGATTTTGTTCTGTCGCAGTGGCGGCAGTATAATACTTTGCACGAGCGTCTTCAATTATAAACTTCCTTGGCTTTCTTATTTCATTTCCATCTTTATCAATAAAGTGATGATATACAGGAACATCTATTTTATTGTTAGCAAGCCAAATAGCTTTTATATATACATTGCCAACAACATCATTTCCAAAAGCATAAAGTTCAGGCACGCCATATTCTTTCCTGTAACTTGTGTCTACGCTGCCATCTTCATTGTATCTAATAACTTGCCAGCCTAAAAAGTCATAACCTTTTCGTTTAGGCGCTTGTACCTTATTAAGCTTTTCTCTATGGTTTACTGTAAAGATTTGCTTGCTACCATCATTTGCTTCTTTTACTGCAGACTTATTTACATTGTGGTACTCATTTCTTCTAAAGATTAAATCTTCCACAGTAATATTTTTCATTGTTCCGCCATCTGGGTCAATAGTTACCTTCCATTTATAGTCAGGTTCTCCCCACTTGGCAAAAAGAAATTGGTCATAATGAAGTTTTGTTTCCTTGCCATCTTTTAGCAAGTTTTCACCGGCAGGATCTGTAGCCCAGCCTTTAAATTCCCAGTTTTTAGGTACCCAAGCCGGCCTTTCAGGTTCCTTGTTTGTGTCTAATTGCAAGTCATTTAATGGCATTTCATAAAATACATCCAAGCGATCTTTGTCGTCTGTGTATTCATTGTCATTTTTAATATTCTTCGGGTCGTTGTTTAGTTTTAACTTATACTTGTTACGAGTGTAGTTTGCATAATTATAGGCATTTTTTCCATCAAAAAGTTTCGTGCCCCAAGGAAATTTAGGGATGTATTCTATCTTGTCAGCATCACTTCTAAAAGGCGTTTTCTTGTTTCTCTCTCTATTTAAGTCATTAATCGTTCTATAATTATTATCTGTCGGTTTCTCCAATACCCATTCTGCTTCCCTATTTGTTTCTTTAAGGGTAAAGCCTTGAAGATGAGGCAAAATGAATGGATACTCGACTGCATTGGTATCGCTCTTCCAATAGGACATATCATAATCGATTTGTTCCTTGCCATCGAAATCGTCCTTTATAATATCAATGTGATGCACAACGGCGGTGTCCAAGGATGTCGATCCTAGGGAAATCTCATACTTATCTCTTTTCTTATTTTCTCCATCCTTTATAGGTATTTCATCTGAGTGACCATATCCATAAAGATCTTCTTCACTCATTACATCTTCAGCGTCTATAAAATCTTCTGCACTTAAACTATAGGGTGGAGTGTCACGAAAAATTGATTCACCCGCGTTATTGTTAATTATCCAACCTATTAGACCGGTATCTCCTTCTGGATCGCTACTACCAGGCGGAAGATTTGAAACTTCCTCATCCTTTGGCCATATTTTATTTAAGCTCTGGTTGAAGCGAACCTCTGCTTTATAAGGAGATCCTTCTTGCCCTATTATTTGTCCATCTCTTGTTATAATCGGCCAGAAGCTACCGGCATTATCAAATGCCAGTTCATTAGCAGCTGTAAAGTAAAGGGTATAGACTCTGCGATCGTAGTAGACATTGTAGACTGTTTCTCCTGTAGATAAAACAGATTTTTGTACGCTCGGGTCTTTTTTTGAGGCATTTTGCTTTTTAGTCAATTCTTTATTTAAGAAGTAATATCTTTCAAATTCTTCTTTGCTATTTTGAGCCTTATCCAAGCGTCCGTCATTTAGGTCGGGGAAGGTAATGCCGTGGATATCCAAATTGGTAAGGTCCGGCTTTAATCCTGTGTCGGCATTCTCAACTCTTCTTGAACCTATATAGTCATAGCGATCACGCAAAGTAAGAGTGTCGTCTTTATCATCATAATCTGGCTTTTCAGTCCAAAACTGAATAAGGTAATCGGCTTTTGGAGCATCTTTCCAAACAGCTGTGAACTTAACATCTATTGCCGGCACTATTAGATTTGCATCCAAATCTTTAATTGCATTACCTGCACCATCTTTTATAATTTCGTTTGCTACAAAAGTTTTAGATACATTATTAACTGTTCCCTTTAATTCAGTTGATGGTTTCCATCCAAGAAAAACAGAGCCTTTTTTTGTTGGTTCTTTTACCTTTGGAATTACTTGTCCGTAATAGAGAAGTCTACTATCAAGGCCTGAACCCCCATCTGTGTCATAATCTATTTCGTAAGCATTGCGGTTATAGCGATATTCCACTTGAAAACCGCTTGTGTTTTCCGGCACCATACTTGTTAATTTATCAGCTTCTGGTGTAAAACCTTCAATTAAATTTTCATCTAAGGGTTGGATGTCTAATAGGGAGCCGGTCCTACCTGTAACTAGACCAAAATGGTCTTCAGACTCGCCATCTTTTTTCCCATATTCGTTAAAATCTGTCAAACTTTGGAATACATGCTTTACATAGAATGAACTTTCCTTTGCATCATATCTAAATTCTTGATTTTTTTGCCAAGTATCTCCTGTTTTTTCTCCAGTTTTAGCTGCCGCAACTATACTATCATAAGTTATGTTAAAGGAATCTTGTGGCTTTTCATATCCCTTTAAATCTGGCAAGTTTATAGTTTTATTTACGTTAGCTTGTTCTCCCGGTGTTGCATTTGCCCCAACACTTGCCACATAGGGTTGATAATTAACCTTCCATTTGTGATCCTTTTGAACTAGATAGTCTGAGTATAGGGTATAAATCTCAGGCATTTCTGGATCTTTTATATACTCCTTTGCACTTTTAGTTCCATCTAAAACCGCAGGTGTAACTGGGTCTACCTTGTTAATATAAGTGCTCTTTTGACTAGCTAAATCATCGTAGTCTAATTTTGCTGCTATGGTTTGTAAAGGAAAAGCAGTTATTAGCATTATTACTGCTAAGAGTCCGCTTATCCATCTCTTGGCTAATCCTTTCTTTGTTTTAGTATGTTTATATTCCATTTCTACCCCCTTTTACTTTCCATATAATTTAATACTTAATATAAACATTTTTTGTTTTATTTTACAATTATATTATAATAAATATGACATTTTATTTCAATCAATTCCAGTAAATTACT
>QWBY01001606.1_pt1 | contig 22083 bp, 20 predicted proteins | sample 1972471 | NCBI WGS metagenome assembly QWBY01 (sample SAMN09866722, study PRJNA288562) | Human gut metagenome isolate term6_stool, whole genome shotgun sequencing... | reverse complement strand
CCGTTTTTACTGCTGTTTAGTCTACACGTAAAACGCGCCACCTGAATAGGTGACGCGTTTTTGCAGTGCGTTCAACGCTGATAACAGCAGCTTTACCTTTTAATAATGCACGTACTGGTAAGCATTCACATTACCCAAGGTACGTGTTACAGAACGACCCTGATATACAGCACCTGATTCAGAGATAAGGATTGTTCCGTTAGCATTAACACGTTCTACAACAGCAACGTGACCATATGTGCGGTCTGCACCTGCTTGACCTGGCTGGAAGACAACTGCTGCACCAACATGTGGAGTGTTATTCACCACGTATCCAAGACGGCGACCAGTATTAGCCCAATCTCGACCGTTACCCATATATGATCCAACAGGCAGACCTAAAGCAGTACGACGATTATAGGCATACCACGTGCACTGGCTCCATGGATATGCACCACCCAAAACAGCGGTACGCCCTGTTGGATGACCGTAGCAGCTTGTTGCTGTTGGGCCACAGTTACCAGGAACTGAGTAATCTCCAGCAGAAGTTGCAGCATAGGTTGGTGCTGGAGCTTGTGCAGCAGAGTTGTTACGTGATGCTGTGTATTGTGAAGTTGCAGCATTTCGTCGTGCTGCCGCTGCTTGAGCCGCTGCCTGAGCAGCAAGTTGACGATTATATTCGGCTACTTGAGCTTGGGCTTGAACAATAGCAGCCGCTTCTTGAGCAGCTTGAGTCTGCAGACTGGACTGTTGAGCAGATAACTGCTTTGATTTTTCCTCCGCCTGAGATTGCAAGTCATTTAATGAGCTGACCTTGGCTTGGGCAGCTGTTGATGCTTGAGCGGCGGCCGCAGATTCGCTGTCTGCTTGATTCTTCAAATCACTAATGCGTTGCTCAATAGCCACAAGACGGTCAGCACGATTCTTACCTGTATTTAATTCAGTTGCAGAATCAGATGCTGTTTTTGCTTCTACACGACCGACAGCAGCATCCGACTGCATGGATTGAATAAAGTCAGATGTAGATTTTGAGCCAGTAACAACGCTCATCGTTTTCGATGCGTTAGAACTATGGAAACTTTGACGTGCTAGAGCAGCCACGTTTTCCTTAGCTGTTTCATTACTTGCCTGCGTATTTTGCAACTGATTTTCGAGCATAGTTTTATCGTTCTGTGCTGCGCTCAGACGCTCGCTGGCTTCCTGTGCGCGCTGAGCTGCTGCCTGCGCTGCATCTTGAGCCTGCGATGCTGCATCTTGAGCTGCAGGTATTTGATTATTCACTAAATCATCTAAATCAGTGATAAGACGGGCTAGTTGATTATTAACACCAGCTAACTGAGCCTTCAGCTGTGCTTGTGCCTGCTGATGTTGAGCTAAAGTCTGATACGGTGTAACCGCATACGCATCAGTAAGAGGAGATACGTACCACGATACGATACTTCCTGAGACCAGTGAAAGAGCGACGGTTCCTGCTGCCACAGCTGCTTTAAGCTTGGCACGCATATTTTTCGTTGGTGCTTTCATATTGTCCTTCAATCTTCTCGGTTTAACCGCTTATATACACGCTAATACACGAATACTGGACGGTCAAGAATTATGCGTGTAGATACTTTCGTAACGAAATTGAGGAAGCGATAACAGACAGCACAACAGATCCCAGAAGAATCCACGGCGCAATCCATAAGACGCTCGTCATATTAATAAAAGTCATCCATGTAATCTGTTGTGCAAGCCAATCAGTAACGAAAATCTTTACAACAGCCATCAATGATCCGATAGCGAGAAGAGAGCCGAGAACCGAGGCTAAAACGCCTTCCAAAATAAATGGCATACGGATTGCCCAATTGGAAGCACCTACATAACGCATAATCTCTGTCTCTTTACGCCTGCTGGCTGCGCTCATACGAATAGTTGTGCCCGTGAGCAAAACTGCCACAATAATCATAACGCCTGCCAAAACACTTGCTACTACTGTTCCGCGATTCAGCACAGCAAAAACAGGTTCGAAGATTTCTCGCTGATCTTCAACCTGTTCCACTCCCTTAGTTCCGCTCAGCATTTCAGAAACAAGCTGATATTTATTAGCATCTTTGAGCTTCAAACGTAAAGAAGCTTGCATATCTGCAGCAGTAAGTGTTCGCCCCTCATATACCCCGCCAGGATACTGCTTCACAAAAGTATTCTTAAAGAAGTCTTCTTTAGACACATAACGGATAGAAGAAACAACTCCCGACAGTTCTGTTTGAATTTTGGCTTCAATATCAGAAACTTCACCGTCAGTTAGTGCTGTTCCTGAAGCACAGTTAGCGGATGTGCTCTTACCATCTGGGCATAGCCACACCACAACTTCTACCTGATCGTACCAATCGCCTTTAGCCTTTTGAACCTGCGTCTGCATGAGAGCGGCAGAACCAATAAAAAGGAAAGAAATAAAGGTTACCAGCATAACGGAGATAATCATGGCTCCGTTACGCTTAAAATTCGTCCATGTTTGAGACAAAATAAAACGCGAACGCATGATTATTCACCATCCTTTGACTGTTCAGTATTGTTGTTGAGTGTATTTTTGGCGTCTTCCATCAGGAATGCTGGAGGCGCTGGAGGAACTGCAGATTCTTGCGTAGGCTCTTGCGTGACCTCGTTACGTTGCTCGTTCTGAGGAGGTGCCGGAACGGAGTTCTCTTGTTTGAGTCCTCCGCCCCAGGTGAGTGTTTCTTCTGCTGAGGCAAAAGCCTCTCCGAAACGACCGCGGCGACCAGCATGAACACTGCGCGCTAAGCGTGCAATACCATCAGATTCTTCAGAATTATTAGATGTGCCATGAAGAGCATCCATATCGACGACTTCTTCTTCATAATTATCGCTTATCGTTGTTTCTGGAAGAGCAGCAGTCAGCGAATCAATAGCCTCTTCAGTTTGCTTTAAATGAGTTTTCTGCGCTACTTCTTCATCAGGGAAATACAAAGCAGAATCATACATACCGTTTTCTTCGTCACGAACAATGCGACCGTTATGCAACTCAATAACACGCTTACGCATGGAGTTTACAATTTCTTCGTTATGCGTAGCCATAACAATCGTTGTGCCGGTGCGGTTAATGGCTTCAAGCACTTCCATAATGCCCACGGATGTTGTAGGATCAAGATTTCCTGTTGGCTCATCTGCCAGAATAATAGCTGGATGATTAGCGTAGGCTCGTGCAATAGCCACACGTTGAGCTTCACCACCAGACAGTTCGTGAGGCATACGGTTTTCTTTACCTGTTAAACCAACAGCTTCCAAAACCTGAGGAACAATAGATTTAATAGTAGAGCGCTTCGTGCCAATCACTTCTAAAGCAAAAGCAACGTTCTCCCACACTGTTTTATTTTCCAATAGCTTATAATCCTGAAAAACAAAACCTATGCCACGACGATAATGCGGCACGCGACGATGAGAAATACGACGCAAATCATTTAAACTGAGCAAGTACAAGAAGGGAAGACCATGGCACTGGTTGATTTACCAGCACCACTAGCGCCTACAAGGAAGACAAAATCTCCTCGATCAATATGCACATTCACATCTTCCAAGGCTGGACGTGATGCATGCTCATAGACTTTGCTCACATTCACTAAATCAATCAGTGCCATGGTCTTCCCTTCTTGTACTTGCTCAGTTTAGTTTTGCTCTACTTAGTTTTGCTCGCTGTAGCCTTGCTTGGCTCATTCCTGCTCAGCAAGCGCTTCACGACGCTGCTGATGACGCCAACGAATTCCTGCATCAACAAAAGCGTTCAAATCGCCATCAAATACACCTTGAGTATCTGAGGTTTCATAGCCAGTGCGCAAATCTTTTACCATCTGATAAGGGTGGAGCACATAGGAACGCATCTGGTCTCCCCAACTAGCTTTAATATCGCCAGCTAGTTCCTTACGTGTTTTCGCTTCTTCCTCATGCTTCATAACTAGCAGACGCGACTGCAAAATGCTCATAGCAGCAGCACGATTTTGAATCTGACTGCGCTCGTCTTGCATGGTAATAACAATACCAGTGGGAATGTGGGTTAATCGCACAGCAGAGTACGTGGTATTTACACCTTGACCGCCAGGACCAGACGACATATACGTATCGATGCGAATATCTGCATCTGGCACATCGATATGGTCTGTTTCTTCTACCAAAGGAATAACTTCTACAGCAGCAAAGCTCGTTTGACGACGCGACTGGTTATCAAAAGGAGAAATACGTACAAGACGATGCGTTCCGCCTTCAACGGAAAGCTTTCCATAAGCATAATCGCCTTCAATCTGCATTGTTGCTGACTTAATACCAGCCTCTTCTGCATATGAAGTATCTAAAATCTTGACTTTATAGCCGTTACGTTCAGCGTAACGCACATACATGCGCAACAACATGTGTGCCCAATCGGCAGCATCAACGCCGCCAGCACCAGAACGAATAGTTACCACAGCTGTGCGGTCATCGTAATCGCCATCTAGCAAGGTTTGAATTTCGATTTCTTCGAGTTCTTTTGTAGTGGCAACGAGTTCGGCGCTTGCTTCGCTCATGCTGTCTTCATCGTCTTCTTCAGACCCCAACTCGTAGAGGGTTGCAATATCATCCAAACGTTGAGCCACCGCGTTTAATTTGCGCAATTGCGCCTGGCTTGCCGATAACTTTGCCGTCACTTTCTGTGCGTGTTCAGGATTATCCCATAAGTTTGGCTCACTGGCTTCGCGCTCTAAATCCTTAATCTGTGTACGCAAAGCATCGAGATTTACTGCCCCAGCAATAGTCTCGTATTTCGCGCGTGCTACTTCTAGATCTTGAGAAAAGTCATAATCTGCCACGTTTATTTAGCCTACGCTTTTGGGAGGTCTAGTTCAGCTGTTTTGCTCATGCCTTAACAACCTAGGCACATTTACGGGGGTGTTGAGTGGATGACATGGTGACTTCTGAGATGTTTTCTGGGATGTTTTTTCTGAGATAGATGACGCGCACTGTATACAGTTTTTAGCCTATTTACTCTATTCATAGCGCGCTGCGATTATAGTAAGCGATAGTAAGCAGAAGTAAACAAAAGAGTTCGTCGCCAGAAAGTGAGACAACATGACAGAAGAAATGACTCAAACACAGATTTCAACACAGTCTTCATCCCAGCGTGTGGCATACGGTTGGGGTTTAGCTTCGATTGATGAAGCAGGCGATACCTTGGATGTGTGGTATCCGTCTTTGACACTTGGTACGGCAGATTCTGTTCCTTCTGAAGGCTCACGCGGTGCGCACGGTTTTGGCAATGCCGCTTACGATTCTGCTGATGCGCGCGGGGTGCGTCGTGTGCCTGTGTTTACTGTGTCGTATCTTGATGAGCCGATTGTGGATGCAGCTGACGCCTATGCCCGATTGCACTTGTTGTCAATGCGTTTGGCGATTCCAAACTCCGTGAATCTTGATGGGATTTTTGGCGCACTCAACAATGTTGTGTGGACGAATTATGGCCCGTTTGCGGTGGAGAATTTTGCTGTGCGCAAGTTGGATGTGCTTGCTGATGCGCGTGCGCATGGTCATATTGCGGCTGATGTGAACGTGTTGTCTATCGATAAATTCCCGCGCATGGTGGATTATGTGGTGCCAACAGGAGTGCGTATTGGTAATGCTGACCGTATCCGTTTAGGCGCTCATTTGGCTGAGGGCACAACAGTTATGCATGAAGGCTTCGTGAATTTTAACGCTGGTACGCTCGGCACATCCATGGTTGAAGGACGCATTTCTCAAGGTGTTGTTGTGGGCGATGGCTCCGATATTGGTGGCGGCGCTTCCATTATGGGGACGCTCAGCGGTGGCGGTAAGCATCGTGTATCTATCGGTCGTCACTCTTTGCTCGGCGCAAATGCTGGTATTGGTATTTCTTTGGGCGATAACTGTGTTGTTGAGGCTGGATTATATGTAACAGCTGGCACTAAGATTAGCGTATACGATAAAGAACGTTTGGCTGCAGGAATGAGCTTAGAAGTAGTTAAAGGCGCTGATTTAAGCGGTAAAGATAATATTTTGTTTATCCGCAACTCGGTAACTGGTGCGATTGAAGCTCGTTCACGCGCTCAAGGCAAGCTGGGTATTGAGCTCAACTCCGCTTTACATAAAAATTAATGATTGATGAATAGAGGCTGTGCATGAATGCACAGCCTCTATTTTTTACTCGTCGCGAGCTGTTAAGATAATCGGATCTCCATCAGTAATTGCAATAGTATGCTCGGTATGAGCGCCGCGTGAACCGTCAACAGAACGCAGCGTCCACCCGTCATTCTCATCCTGATAAATCTCATCTGTGGTAGCTAAGAACCATGGCTCAATAGCAATAACCAAACCTGGACGTAAACGGTAACCGTGGTGTGCGCGACCGTTATTTGGCACGTGTGGATCTCCATGCATAATATGTCCCACGCCGTGGCCGCCGAATTCTAAGTTCACGTCATAACCGTAGCTAGCAGCAACGTCACCAATAGCAGCAGAAATATCTCCCAAACGGTTGCCCGAGCGAGCCTGTTCAATACCTGCAGCCAAAGCTTCTTCAGTGCTCTTAATCAAGCGTAAATCTTCTGGATTAGCATCTCCTACTACAAAACTAATAGCGGAGTCTCCTACCCAACCATCAACGTTAATTGCTAAATCAAGGCTGAGCAGATCGCCGTTCTTCAAGTTGTAATCATAAGGAATACCATGAAGCACAGCATCATTAACTGACGTGCAAATATAGTGCGCAAAAGGTCCAGTTCCAAAATCTGGAGCATAATCAACGTAGCAGGATGTTGCTCCCGCGCGGTTTTCAATAGCATTCTTAACGAAGTTGTCAATCTCCAGCAGATTTGTGCCTACTGTCGTCATTTTCTTCAAATCAGACAGAATCTGTCCCACAAACTTTCCTGCCGGGCGCATCTGCTGAATTTCTTGAGGAGTTTTCAGTTCAATCATGCTTTTAGAATACGCCCACACCCAAACAGTAGAAAAGTTATTACAGAAGTGCCTTCACTCCTAGTAAGATAAGCACCAATCCTCCGCCTACTTCAGCGCGACGCTGCCATTTTTGTCCAGCAACATCGCCCAAGCGAAGTCCTAGGCTTACAGCAAGAGCTGTTACTATGCCGAGCATAAGCACGCTTACACCGTACGGCAAACTTCCCGATAACCCTACACTCGAACCAACTGCACTAGCATCGATACTGCACGCAAAAGCGAGCGGCGCTAAGGTTTTCCATTGCAGTGGAGGAATCGATTCCATACACTCATCTTCTTGAGACGTTGCAAAAGCCGAACGGATCATAATAGCGCCAACAATAACAAGCAAAGTAAAAGATACCCATGCTCCCACGCCATTCATGACACGAGCTAAGGAATCTCCCAAAAGAAAGCCTAAAGAATACACAACGGCATGTAATCCAGCAAACCAAGCAATCGCAGTGCGGTAATGCTGAGGCATCAAAGCACCATGCATGCGTGCACCAATTGACATGCTTACCGAGAGCGCGTCAACGCTCAACGTACCAGCTAGAAGCACAGCTCCTATAAGAGAAGTTGCCATACTGAGCATGTGCGCCTTCTTTCTGCACGGTTGGTTTTGTGCCGATGTTAAGAATCTACAAGCTCTTTTTGCGAATAACAGCTTTTTAGGCGTATTCGTTATAGTTTCGAGGGGTCGAACTTATGTGGTTCTTTTGTTTTCTCTCAGGTGAGTTTTCGAACATTTTCAGTTTCCTCAGCTGTTGTGCGTTACCCTTATAGGTATGACTTTTATGAACCGTTCTACTATTTTCGCGCTTTCACGCGCGCGCTCCGTCCGCTCTGCTGATTCAGTCAGCTCAGGTATTGATGTAGAGTCTTTATCGTCTACCGTTCCTGCTCAGGCTGATTTTTTCCGTCACGTTAATGGCACATGGATTGACTCGTACGAACTGCCTGCAGATAAGGCTCGCTACGGCTCTTTCGATAAGCTTGCTGATGATGCTGAAGAGCAGATTCATGAGATTTTGGAAGAAGCTCACCCAAGCAGCCCTAAGTCTGTGGCTCTGTACCGTTCCTTTATGGATACGGAGACTATTGAGCGTGCGGGTATTAATCCTATTCGCGAGGATTTGAATCGTATTGATGAAGTTACCACAAAAATTGGTTTAACTCAGGTCTTGGGTGCTATGGATGCAGCTGGCGGACCTTCTTTATTCTCCCAGGCTGTGTTTGCAGACCCTGGAAATCCTACGCATCATACCGTTCATATTTTCCAGTCTGGTTTAGGTTTGCCTGATGAGGCATATTATCGTGAAGATAACCACAAGCCAGTGGTGGAAAAATATACTGCTATGGTTGCACAGCTTCTTCTCTTAGCAGGCTATGTGAAGGATGAGAAGCAAGGTTTGCGTTCTGCACGTAAGTTTGTGGATATTGAGCGCTCTATTGCCTCTCATCATTGGGATGTTGTTGCTTCTCGCGATAGCGATAAAACGTATAATCCGCGTACTTTTGATGAGTTTGCTGCTGCATTAAATAGTTTGTGGATGCATGGCAGGAATCATATAACAATTCTGAGGCTTCCCATGCACAGCCTTTGTCATTACGTTCTGCACTATCTCATGTTATTGTGTATCAGCCAAGCTTTATTGATGGTATTGATCAGTTCTGGTCGGATGCCGATGTTGATGACGTGAAGCTCTGGGCACGAGTTCATGTGCTTATTCATTGGGCAAGCTATTTACCATCTGATTTTGAAAATGCAAAGTTTGATTTCTATGGCAAGGTTTTGCGTGGAACAACAGTACAGCGTGACCGTTGGCGTCGAGCTGTAGCTCTGGTAGATGGCGTGTCTGGAGAAGAAATTGCTCAGGAATATGTGAAGCGTCACTTCCCTGCTTCTTCGAAGGCACGCATGAGCGAGCTAGTAGATAATCTTATTCATGCATATGAGGTCTCTATTAAGTCGAGCGCATGGTTAGGTAAAGATACGCAGGAGAAGGCCTTAGATAAACTATCTAAGTTCACGCCAATGATTGGATACCCAGATAAATGGCGTGACTATTCCGCTTTGGATATTCGTGAAGAATACAGCCTTATTCACAATTTACGCAATGCAAGCTTGTACGAAACAGCTTATCAGTTAGCTAAAGCAGGTCAGCTGGTCGATAAGCGCGAATGGCTTATGACTCCACAAACTGTGAATGCGTATTATGAGCCAACAACGAATGTGATTGTATTCCCTGCTGCTATTCTGCAGCCTCCTTTCTTCCACGCTGATGCCGATGATGCTACTAACTACGGTGGCATTGGAGCAGTTATTGGCCACGAGATTGGTCATGGTTTCGACGACCAAGGCAGTAAGTATGACGGCGATGGAAATCTGAAAGACTGGTGGACACAAACAGACCGCGAAAAGTTCGACAAGCTGACGCATTCTTTAATTGACCAGTACGATCAGTTCACCCCTCAAGATGTGGCAGACAAGTATACTGCTCAAGGTAAGGCTGACCAGATGCCACACGTCAAAGGTGCCTTTACTATTGGGGAAAATATTGGTGATTTAGGTGGTGTAAATATTTCCTTAAAGGCTTATGCCTTGTCTCTTGGCGCTCAGAATGATTCCGATGAAGATTTAACGCGCGCACTAGATTCAGCTCCTGTTATTGATGGCTTCACTGGTGTGCAGCGCTTCTTCCTCTCGTATGCATCGATTTGGCGTAGCGTTATTCGTGTGGAGATGGCAGAGCAATACCTGCAGATTGATCCACATTCTCCTGCTGAATTCCGTGTGAACGGTATTGTGCGCAACGTTGATCGTTTCTACGATGCTTTCGATGTGCATGAAGGAGATGCCATGTATTTGGCTCCTGACCAGCGCGTACATATCTGGTAAGCGATATACATGCATTATGCCCCTGTTTCTTGCCTCGAAGGAGGCAAGAAACAGGGTTTTATATATTCACGGGAGCATCGACGATATCGTGTGCACTCGATTCATTCTCAGAAACTGCTGCCTGAGATGACGAGTTTTGAGAAGGAACAGAAGGCACAGACTGCGTTTGTTGTGGGGTATTTTTTAAGCTTTCATCTTTTTTAAACATGCCATCGCCAAAACTGAGATTATGCCCAATACTGGTGGCTTCTATAGTGGGAATAGTATGACGTACTCCATCTTTCTCCCACGAATCTATACTCAAAGCACCCACAATAATAACGGGATCTCCTACACTTAATGATTTCATAGCATGGGTGGCGAGATTTCTGAAAGACTTAACCTGTACCCATGTGGTTTCTGCAGATTTCCATTGATTTTCTTTCGTGCTGAAATAGCGACGTGTAGAGCCAACGCGGAAGTTACACACTGGTGTATTAGAATTCGTTGTCCATGTTTTTGGCTCGGTTCCCACATAACCAGTAAGCACTATCTGAGCTGAGTTAGTCATCATATCTCCTTCGATACCTTTTCTCTCAAGCTTTCTACTTGAGACTGTAGCTCTACTATGCCAAGATTAGAACCAAAAATCATCTTGTCACGTATATGTGAACCAATGTGAATAACTCGCCTCAGCTTGACAAATCATATAAGCCACACATAAGTAATCACAAAAGCAAAAGAGACCGCACTTTCAATGCGATCTCTTTAACTATCTAAAAGTGTAGCCACATATTATAGAGCGTTCACAGCCTCAATAATTGCCTGCGCAGCCTCTTCAATCGACACAACCTTGGTATCTGAACCATCACGGAAACGAATTTCAATAGTTCCGTTATTTACGGTATCGCGACCGCTTACTGCAATCAGCGGCATACCCAAAAGTTCGGAATCCTTAAACTTAATACCTGGAGATACCTTAGCGCGGTCATCAAAAATAACTTCAATACCTGCAGAAGCTAACTGCTCAACGAGCTGTTCTGCCGTATCAAAAGCCATCTGATCGCGACCTGTAGCAATAACATGCACCTGAGCAGGAGCTACTTCTACTGGCCACTTCAAACCGTTCTCATCGTTGAAGAATTCAGCAATGCAGCTCATCACACGAGACACACCAATGCCATAGCAGCCCATCCATACAGGCACAGCTTTACCGTTCTCGTTCAAAACAGTCAGATCTAGAGCCTTCGAGTATTTCAAACCGAGCTGGAACACCTGACCAATTTCTACGCCGCGCTCCAAGCTGAGCGGACCTGAACCATCAGGGCTCATATCTCCAGTGCGTACTTCTACAGCCTCAACGAAACCGTCAGCCTCGAAATCGCGTCCATACACAGCGTGGAAAACGTGTGTATCAGCTGCATCTGCACCAGTAATCCATTCGGAACCTCGAGCAATATGAGCATCGAGCAGATACTTAATGCGTGAATGACCTTCTTCATCGGTATTCTGTGGTCCGAGCACGCCTGGCCCAATATATCCCTTAACGAGCTCTGGGAAAGCAGCCAAATCTTCTGGTGTTGCTTCTTCAATCTCAGCTGGGGTGAAGCTAGCTTCCAAACGCTTCATATCTACCTGGCGATCCCCTGGCACGCCAATAGCTACGACCTCACGCTCACCTGTTGGATGCTTCACAGCAATCATCAGGTTCTTTAACGTGTCTTCCGCTTGCCACGAACGACCATCGCTACGAGGATGCAAAGCATTAGATTGATCCACCAAAGTTTCAATAGTTGGTGAATCTGGTGTTTCCAAAGCCACCATAGCTTCAGTAGAGCTAAAATCAACATCCTGTGGCTTCACTGTAGTAAGCGCTTCCACATTCCATGCTGCGCCAGAAGGAGCCAAAGCGAATGTATCTTCGCCAATAGGCATAGGCGACAAGAATTCCTCAGAAGCAGAGCCACCCATCGGGCCGGAGGTTGCATGAACCATCACATAAGGCACGTGCAGACGCTGGAAAATACGCTCGTAGGCATCGCGCTGAATCAGGTAGTTCTTCTTCAAATCATCTTCGGTCATGTCGAAGGAATATGCATCTTGCATCACAAATTCGCGTCCACGAATCATGCCTGCACGAGGACGGAATTCATCGCGATACTTGGACTTAATCTGATACAAAGTAACAGGCAAATCCTTGTAGGAGGAATACATATCCTTGACCATCAAGGTGAACATTTCCTCAGCAGTAGGCACGAGCAAATAGTCTGCATCATGACGATCTTTTACACGGAAGAGGTTATCTCCATACTCTTCCCAACGGTTCGTAGCAGTGTATGGATCTTTTGGCAAAAGCACAGGAAATTCAACTTCCTGAGCGCCAGTTTTCGCTAATTCCTCGCGAATAACGTTTTCAATTTTACGCAGAACTTTTAAGCCAAGAGGAAGCCACGAGTATAAGCCTGGTCCTACTTTGCGAATATATCCTGCCCGGATAAGCAACTTTGCTGAATTAACATCTGCGTCCGCTGGATCGTCGCGCAATGTGCGCAAAAACATCTGGGACATACGTAATACTTCTGAGCTCATAAAACCCAAGATTATAGGCGCTACCCGACTTTACCAGTTACGTTTAGAACCACGTGAAGAGACCGACTATAGGAAGGACTAATATAGGAGCAGCTACTTAGAACAGTGCTCCTTGATTGAACTCATCTTCAGCCTCGTTCAACGCAACTGGACGTTGAGATTGGAGAACTGCTTGTTGCCCTTCTTTCTCCAGTAAAGCGCTCGCTGTTTCAGACTCAAAGCGCAACTGTGTATCTAAAAATACTGCTTGTTGAGACACGAGGAAGGCGCGTTCAGTCAAACCTTGCACGAACAAGCCTTCTAATCCTTGTACTCGCGACATAGCTACATATCCCATTCCGGGAGCAAATGTGCGACGCAAATCCATAACAGAGCGATCTAAAGTCATTCCTTGTGATTTATGAATAGTAATAGCCCACGCACAGCGCAAAGGAACTTGAGAAACTACGGCAAGAACAGTGTCCGCATCAGTAATTTCCCAATCTGCTGGCTTCATTGTAACCACATGACCGTTTTCAAATTCCACGATGGGCCATCCGCCTTTAGATTCAGAAGCAAAAGATTTTACGATGCCCAGAGAGCCATTCACATATTGTTTATCGCTGTCATTGCGCAGAGCCATAACTGTAGCTCCCTCTTTAAGAACAAGAGTTTCTGGAGCAAGCATATTCTTCTTTAGACGGTCAACCAGCTGCTTAGATCCCGATGATGTTGCTACGAACGCATGTGCATCGCCACGCAATAAAGCCAAACGAGTGTCATTGAGCGAATCTGCTTGTTTATTTGAAGGGAACAGATGCGTAATAAGATCGTTCTCATCAAAAGAAGCAGACATGCGCGAAGCGATTGTATTGTAATCGTTTTGATCAACCGAACCGTCACGTATAGAGCTGAGAACGCTGAGAAGTTGACCGTCATCTTGACGATGCTGTTCTGTGAGATAACAGATAACAGGACGAAGCGCATCCCATGCAAAAGATTCGGTAATAAAACCGTTCATATCTTTGCCATGCGATGCGTATTTGTCTTGCATGATCACAGCTTCTGGCGACAGTCCCAGAAGATCGGCATTTCGCGATGCCACAGACACAGGAGGTAATTGGAAGAAGTCGCCAGAGACTACAACTTGCATGCCGCCGAAAGGTAAATCATTTTTGCGAGCGCGCCTGCAGATTTCATCTACGAGGTCGAAAAGCCATGCATGAATCATAGATACTTCATCAATAATGAGAATATCGGTGTTCGCAATAGTTTTCTTGCGTCTGGTGAGAATACGTTTCATTACACTTTCTGTGAGATACGTATTTACGCCTAAGCCGCTGTATGAATGGATAGTTTGCCCGTTAATATGCGTGGACGCAATACCTGTAGAGGCTGTAACTGCGACTATTTTACCTTCTGTACGCGCTCGCTTAATAAATTGATTAAGAACATAGGTTTTACCTGCTCCCGGTGCACCTGTTAGATATGCAGATGCACCAGAGTTGAGAATCTGTAGAGCTTGACTTTGTAGCATAGTAAGGTCCTCTTCTCAGGCAGATTAGGGGCGTAACTATCCGTGAGTTTTACACAGCTGCATACGCTCAGCGTTTTAATAATCGGCTTTTTCTGGCGTATCTTCGCTTGTTAAAGCGTTGCCGTTCTTTTCGTACTCACGCAGCAAACTAGTTTCTTCTACATGCTCAGCACCTGCTTGAGCTTCTTGAGCGCTTGGCTGAGCTTGGACGAACATCATATCTCGGTAATAACGCAGTTCATCAATAGATTCAATAATATCTGCCAAAGCGCGGTGTCCGCCATGCTTAGCAGGCTTATTTTCGTACACAGCTGGATACCAGCGGCGGCTCAGCTCTTTAAGAGTGCTCACGTCAATAATGCGGTAGTGCAGATTGCTCATGAGTTCAGGCATGTATTTGTCGAGGAATTTTTTATCGGAATGGATGGAATTTCCTGCTAAATGAGCTTTTCCATTACCATCGGTTGGCAAAAAACGCTGTACGTATTCAATAATCTGCTGCTGCGCATCAGCTAGGCTTAAACCGTTATTCCACTCGTTGATTAAGCCGGAGGATGTGTGCATATTGCGCACAAAATCATTCATATGATCCACCGCTGCTTGACTTGGCTTAATTACTAAATCAATGCCTTCGTCGAGAACACGTAAATTAAAGTCAGTAGGGACCACGGATACTTCGCATAGCTCATCGTTATTAATATCTAAACCGGTCATCTCGCAATCAATCCAAATGAGTCGAGATTCTTCCGCACTCAAAGCCGTTTCCTGCGCCATATTTATCTCCCCTCAACGCACATGCACTGGTCTTCTGTTGCACTTTAGTACGCTGTACGCATTGATTCTATCGTGATTCTATATCGCTTCTATTGTTGCACGCACGGCAAACCTTGGCGCTATCTTTATGCAGTATCTTTATAGCGCTTTATTCTGCGCACAGATTCTCGATGAATTTCTCGCTAAATTTTCGCTCAGTTTTTCCAGTTACTGCAAAATATCCACAGCAACACAGTTTACCTAATTTTTGCAAACGATATCATCAAGTATTTCCATGCCATACAGCACTTTTACATGCGACTCGCCGAAAATGGCAAACGCTTTCATATTATATGCAAAATCATATATACTTTCTCTCGGAAACAAAATGGAAAACGGTTACATTAGTAAGGGTTATATGCAAACCGTACCAACCAAAACTTAAAGGAGAGTTTTATGGCAGAAATTCAGCGCTCCACTGACGCTTTATGGTGGCAGAACGCAGTGGTGTATCAGATTTATCCTCGCTCCTTCGCCGATAGCACCGGCTCGGGTTTGGGCGACATTCCGGGCATTACTGCTCATATGGATTACTTGGATAAGTTGGGCGTAGACGCTATCTGGCTCTCGCCTTTCTACCCATCCGCTTTGGCCGACGGCGGTTACGATGTGGACGACTACCGCAATGTGGACCCTCGTCTGGGAACTATGGACGATTTTGACGCCATGGTTGAAGCAGCTCATGCTGTGGGTATTAAAGTTGTGGTCGATATTGTTCCTAACCACAGTTCCAACCGTCACGAGTTCTTTAAGGCTGCTTTGGCTGCTGGTAAGGATTCACCTGAGCGCGACCGCTACATCTTCCGCGATGGTCGAGGCGAAAACGGCGAGCTGCCTCCATACGATTGGGAGTCCATTTTCGGCGGTCCTGCATGGACGCGCGTAGAGGACGGTCAGTGGTATTTGCACATGTTCGCTCCAGAACAGCCGGATTGGAACTGGGACAATCCAGATGTTCACGCTGAGTTTATTAAGACCCTGCGCTTCTGGTCCGATCACGGTACCGATGGCTTCCGCATCGACGTGGCTCACGCTTTGAAGAAGGATATGAATTCCCCAGAGATTGCCGAGGTCTCCCCTCGCGATGGAGCTAACCGCATTGACGGCTCTCACCCACTCTTCGACCGCAATGAGGTGCACGAAGTTTACGCTGAATGGCGTAAAGTGTTCAACGAATACGATCCTCCTCGTTTTGCTGTTGCTGAAGGTTGGGTGCGTCCTGAACGTCAGTATTTGTATGCCAGCAAAGATGATTTGGGACAGATTTTCAACTTCTCTTTCGCAACCAAGCTTTGGGCGCGCAATAACTTCCATGAAGCCATTGAAGCAGGCATTGAAACTGCTGAACGTTCTGGTTCGAGCGCAACGTGGGTTTTGAGCAATCACGATATTATTCGTCACGCAACACGTTTCGCTTTGCCTCAAATTCCTGCTACTGACCAGCATCAGATTGCTGTTGATTGGGTTTTGCGTGACGGTAAGAGCTATACCGAGAACCGCGAACTAGGTACGAAACGCGCTCGCGCTGCTCTGCTTTTGGAAATGGCTTTACCAGGTTCCGCTTATATTTATCAGGGTGAAGAGCTCGGACTGTTTGAAGTTGCCGATATTCCTTGGGATCAGTTGGAAGATCCGAGTGCTTTCACAAGCCAAAATAATGGCGTATTAAAGGGTCGTGACGGTTGCCGCGTTCCGCTTCCATGGGTATCTGCTGATGCGGATGGTTCCTTCGGCTTCTCTCCTGCTGATGCTTCTGAAAAGCCACATCTTCCTCAGCCAGCATGGTTCGCTGATTTCTCTGCCGATGTTGAAGCAGATGATACTGATTCTATGCTCAGCTTATACCGTGCTGCTTTGAAGTTGCGTCACGAATTCCAAACTAATGATTTGAGTTTGGAATGGCTTGAGCAGGATAAGGAAAGCGGTTTGACAGATGGTGCTGACGGCAATCCTGGCGGCATTATTGCCTATAAGCGCGCCAATGGCTGGGCTAATCTGACGAACTTCTCCGCTACCCCTGCCGAACTTCCCGCTGGCGAAGTTGTGCTCGCTTCTGGCGAACTCACCGCTGATGGCAAGTTACCACAAGACACCTCGGTGTGGATTAAGCTAGACTAGTTGAGAATAAGTATTCTTCACTATTCAAGGAGATAGTATGCAAGCAATTATGCACACTACACACGGTGATATTACACTCGAGCTGTTCCCTAACGACGCTCCTGTAACCGTAGAGAACTTCGTAGGCTTAGCAACTGGTGAAAAGGAATGGACTGATCCTTTAACCGGTGAAAAGTCGCACGAGCCTTTCTACAATGGTCTCACCTTCCATCGCATTATTAAGGACTTTATGATTCAGGGTGGCTGCCCTTTGGGTACCGGCACTGGTGGTCCTGGCTATAACTTCGATGATGAGATTAATCAGCATCGTTTTGACGAGCCTTATAAGCTCGCTATGGCAAATGCTGGTCGCCGTCCAAATCCATTCACGGGTAAACTCTCTGGCACTAACGGTTCCCAGTTCTTCATTACAACAGTTCCAACCACATGGTTAGACGGTAAGCACACAATTTTTGGTGAGGTTACAGATGAGGCTTCGAAGAAAGTTGTGGATGCTATTAATGAAGTAGCTACCGATGCTCGCGATAATCCTGTTGAGCCAGTGATGATTGAAAGCATTGAGATTATTAAGTAATTTACTGCATAGCTCTCTATAATGAAGGGGTCGCAGCTCAGTTCGCTGAAGCTGTGACCCTTTACTGTTGCTAGGGTTTAGTGTGTGGCGTGGTGTGCCGCAAGTTTGACGGTTGCGCTCCGTAAAACTTAGCACAGGATTAACCAGTATTGTGTCCTATCACCGAGCTTTAACCTAATGCGTTAAGACCAAAAAACTATTCTTTAGCTTTTAGTAACTCTTGGGATTTTAGCGGAGTTTTGGTTGGGGCTGGCTTATTTCATCTAGTTATTATTGCGGCGTGTAGGAACTTGAGTGATGCGTGAAACATGACTTGCTCAAGCGTTCCATGATTCATGCACGGGTGAGGATTTCAATCACTCTTAACGGTGGACGTGAGCGTTGTGCGCGTGCGACGCTAGCAACTTTCAGGAACATATGAGAGCTGATATGACATGAAAAAATGACCGCACAGCGCTTACACAAGAGAAAACACAAGAAGGCCCGCACCAACGCAGTGCAGACCTTCTAATGTTTTTACAACTTTTTACTCGTGGAAACCAGAGTAATTTGGAGCTTCCTTGGTCATCACAATATCGTGTGGATGTGATTCACGAAGAGCAGCATCCGTAATACGAATGAACTTGCCCTTAGCCTGAAGCTCAGGAATAGTGCGAGCACCTGTATAGAACATAGACTGGTGCAAGCCGCCAACCAATTCATAGAGAACGTAGTTGAGTGGTCCACGGTATGGCACTTCGCCTTCAACACCTTCTGGAACAACCTTATCACTGCTAGTCACGTCTGCTTGGAAGTAACGATCCTTAGAGTAGCTCTTCTTACCACGAGGAGCCATAGCACCCATGGAACCCATACCACGGTAGACCTTGTACTGCTTACCGTGCAACAGAACCTTCTCACCTGGAGCCTCTTCAGTTCCAGCCAAAAGTCCGCCAAGCATAACGGTAGAAGCACCAGCAACCAAAGCCTTAGCAATATCACCAGAGTAGTGAATACCACCATCAGCAACCACTGGAATGCCAGCTTCACGTGCAGCCAAAGATGCCTCGTAAACAGCAGTCAACTGTGGAACACCCACACCAGCCACAACGCGAGTGGTGCAAATAGAACCTGGGCCAACACCCACCTTCACAGCGTCAACACCAGCGTCAATCAAAGCCTGAGCACCTTCGCGGGTAGCAATATTGCCACCAATAATCTCGATGTTCTTAAATGCAGAATCAGACTTCAAACGCTTAATCATGTCGAGCATTAACTTCGCATGACCATGTGCGGTATCTACAACGAGCACATCAACTCCTGCATCTGCCAAAGCAGTGCAACGCTGCCATGCATCACCAAAGAAGCCAACAGCAGCAGCAACGCGCAAACGACCTTCGTCATCCTTCGTAGCATCTGGATACTGCTCAGTCTTCACGAAGTCCTTCACAGTAATCAAGCCAGTCAGCTTACCTTCAGCATCAACCAAAGGCAGCTTTTCTACCTTATACTGAGCCAAAAGCTTGTGTGCATCGTCCTTAGAAATATTAGAAGGACCTGTAATCAGCCCTTCGCTGGTCATCACGTCCTTCACTCGTAAAGAATCAAATTCTGCTGGATCTACAAACCGCATATCGCGGTTTGTAACGATACCAAGCAAACAATCGTCGTGGTCTACTACTGGCAGACCAGATACGCGGAACTGTGCGCACAAACGATCCAAATCGGTTAAGGTAGCGTCTGGGTTTACGGTAACAGGATTGGAAATCATACCGGATTCAGAGCGTTTCACGGTATCGACCTGTGTTGCCTGATCTTCAATACTCAGATTACGGTGAATAACACCAATACCACCGTTGCGAGCCATAGCAATAGCCATTTCTGCTTCGGTTACGGTATCCATTGCTGCAGACAGCACTGGAGACTTCATGGAGATATTTCTGGTGAGCTGAGTAGTGGTATCTACTTCTGATGGAATAACATCAGTTTCGTTAGGAAGAAGCAAAACATCGTCATAGGCGAGGCCAAGCTTCTCAAAAGGGTTTGGAAGTGGTTTGTATGTTTCTTGAGCCATAGCACCACTGTATTCAGTCTGCGCGACTTTTCAGGGTGTTTATACGCTCTGCGAGTGTCTTTATCTCACTGCTGTTTATAAGATCTGCGCGGTAGCAGTAATAATAAGGTTTTTAATAGTGCATACAAAAACAGTAAAAACGAGAAGGAAAAAGAAAACAGCTGTTTTCAGCGATACGAAGCTTAAGAAAATAGCTCCTAAAGCGCACACAGCAATAAGTTTTAGCCCCCATAACTGAATAAGAAAAATAATATACTGTTTACTTTTGATTTTGAGCGCATCGAGTATAACAGTTATAACCGCGTTTGTTTCCGAAAAAACAATAGCGAGAATCCATCCGCACAGAGCTGAGAAAAAGCCTGACCAGTTCGCGTTCATAAAGCCAGCGAAAAGACCGAGAACCAGCATAACCGCGTCAATAATAATGCTGATAGTAGAGGTGCGCGCAAAAGCAGATCCGAGCGTAAAACCTAAACGTGATTTTTTCATGCGTCACTTCCTTCACCACTACTGCGTTCTGAACCGTTCACATCATGCCGTTGCGCGTGTTCAGCGCGAATTTCTGCAATGCGTACACGATAATACGGCAACATAGTAATAACTGCCAAAATCAGTGCAGCTATGCAAAATCCTGCGAAAACATAACGCATACGGAAGAACAGTAAAAGAACCGAGGAACATGAAATAAGAGCAGCCCAGCTCCACAAAATACCTACAGCTCCCCGCACGGAATGTCCAATCCTCAACATGCGATGATGTAAATGCATACGGTCAGGATGCATAGGAGATAAACCTTTACTTACGCGGCGCACAATAGCAAGAATCATGTCGAGCACAGGCAAGAACAACACTAAAATCGGCAGCAAAATAGGAATAAAAACAGGCAAATACACGTTCACATGATGTGCATTAGGGTCTAAACGGCCGGTCATAACAATCGATGCGCACGTTACCATATAGCCGAGCAACATCGAGCCGGAATCGCCCATAAAAATACTTGCAGGATGCCAATTATGCAGAAGGAAGCCCACGCATACGCCCACAATCACCACATCAATAATAATTGCTACAGAAGCAAAGTTCGCTGTGGAACGTGCCAGCATATAGGAGTACACGGCAAAAGCCACACCTCCAATACCCACAATACCGGCTGCTAAACCGTCTAAGCCGTCCACAAAATTTACCGCATTAATGGAGGCAACGAGCAAAAACGCGGAAATAGCAATAGACCAGCTGGTAGATATGGAATACAGATTTCCCAGTGGTAAAGAAACGATTTGCACTCCTCCCCACGACACGAGCAGAGAAATAAGGAGCTGACCAGACATTTTAAGCATCCAGTCCAAATCAAATAAATCGTCAAGCACTCCTACGGCGTTAATCAGCACAGCACCCAGCAACACCACCCAGAGCTGATGAGATTCATCAAAAAGATTATCAACCCACGGCAAACGGCTGGCGAAAATAAATGCAACAATAACGCCGGTCAGCATGGCAACACCACCAATACGTGGTGTGGGCACTGTGTGCACATCGCGAGCGCGCACTTCCCCCACAGCTCCAATACGGAAAGCGAGTTGACGGATTACAGGCGTCATAAACCAGACAACCGCTCCTGCTATGGCGGCGATAAAAATATAGATTCGCATAGTGCCTCTATGCTAACACAGCGCGAATCTGTTGGGCAGTTATTGCTCCCTCGCGCAAGAATATTGGCTGTTTATTCAGCTCATCCCACGCAACAACTGTGCTAGCCACTGGGCCAGGCGTAGAACCGCCATCAAGATAGAGACTGACCGTATCTCCCAGTTGCGCGTATGCTTCCTGGGCGGTTGACGGCGAAGGATTACCGCTCAAATTAGCGCTTGAAGCCGCTAATGGTCCTGTAGCACGCAAAATACTGAGGCTAACAGGATTATTCGGCAAACGTACCGCTTGCGTATATGAACCGTCTGCTTCTTCGCGTACGGTTGCTAAAGTTTCCAAGCTTTCCGAACGGTTAACGGTAGCGATAATACTGACTGCTCCGGGCATAAAAGTGCTGACAACAGGGTTCAGCGCTTGCGGCACACGCACACCATAACGCTGTGTATCAGTAAGAGAGGCCGCAAGAATTTGTACACTTTTTTCGTGCGGACGGTGTTTAACAGTAAATATTTTTTCTACCGCTTGAGCGTGTACTGGATGAGCAACGACACCGTAAACTGTATCGGTGGGAATAACCACAACCTCACCTTGCTCAATAAGAGATACTGCTAAAGCGATTGATTCCTCATTTACCGGCTGAATACCGTATGTATGCGTCATATATATGCCTCGTTTAGATCATATTAACTGTTAGACGTATTACTGCTGCGCTCACAAGAACAAGAGGATACGCCCACCATAAGAGCCATTGATTGCCTTGATTTTTACTGTGAGAAACGTGTCCAATTAACCATACGCTCACAAGAGGTGTTATGCCTGTGCCCACAGCCGTCATAATAAGAGCAGTTTGCCTACTGATGCTTATAGATTTCCATGTGAACTTCTCGTCAACTGGCCACACTAAAAGAAGCAGAGTAAAAAGAACAATACTCAAAAGA
>QWBY01002261.1_pt1 | contig 22132 bp, 21 predicted proteins | sample 1972471 | NCBI WGS metagenome assembly QWBY01 (sample SAMN09866722, study PRJNA288562) | Human gut metagenome isolate term6_stool, whole genome shotgun sequencing... | reverse complement strand
AAAGAGTCCACTGTAGCCGGTATGGTCTGCCACCACGCCACCGAGGATCGCCATCCCCATGCCACAGAGGTGGGTGATGACGATCTGCACCGTGAAGTCTGTCCCCTCGCGACCCGCACGCAGGGTCTCCATGGAGGAGACATAGACGACGACTGTTGCGCTCCCGTAAGCCGCCCACAGGAGCATCACGCCGATACTCACGAGGAGTGTGCTGACCTCGACCTGTGTCAGTATGAGGAAGTAGAGTGTGGCGACTAAGATCAGTGTGGCGAAGTATTTTCGCGCCCGATAGATCCCGATGCGGCGGACGATGAAGCCCGAGGCGAGGGAACTGACAAAGGCGGTACCGGTGCCGAGCAGTCCGCTCAGGATGCCTATGGAGCCCATATCAAACCCCTGGTCCACCAGCCACGGACGCAGCATAGGCAGTATCGCCATCAAGCCCGAGTAGAAGAGCAGGAGGAAGAGCACTTGGCGCCAGATCCCCTTACGGGAAAAGAAGAGGGCGAAGTCACCGATCCCGGCACGTCGCTTGGGATCTTTTTTCTCAAAGGTGATCTGCCGCTCCAGCCCTAAGGGTACCAGCGCCAGCAGCACGAAGAGTGCCAGGCAGAGCAGGACTACCTGCCAGCCGTAGCGGTGTAGGACAACCAAGAGCAGCCCGCTGCCGACCAGTGTGCCGGCAAAGCTTCCTGAGGACTGCATCGTATTGACGAGACTCTTGTCGCGCCCTCCATAGCTCAGAGCTGCGAGGGAGTCGGTGGCGATGTCTTGTGTCCCTGAGGCGATCAGCGCCAGGATGATCAGTCCGAGGATCAGGTAGATGTCGCTGCTCACCTGCAGCAGACCTATGGCGCAGAGCAGTCCGGCGTAGATCACCTCCGAGACGATGATGCAGCGCTTGTAGTCCCGCACCGTCAGGCAGTGCCGGTCCACCAAGGGCGCCCAGAGGAATTTCAGGATCCACGGGAGCTTGACCAACTGGAGGAGCCCGATGGAGGAGAGGGAGAACTGCTGCTCCCGCATCATCACCTGCAGTGCTGTGGAGAGGAAGCTTGAGGGGATGGACTGAGCCACGTAGAGGCAGAAAAACGTCCCCAGTGTCAGTGCTTCAGCTTGGTATAGAGTGTTATCCTTTTGTCTCATAGGGTGATGACGGAGGGGAGGAGGTGGTATCGTCCTGAGGAGGTGCGAGGCAGTCTCTGCTCCTCGGGACTGCGGAAGATCGGTCCTCGGGACACGTCGTATCGCCCATAGCGGTAGTACCCATTGGCCCGACCACCCCAGCCGTAGTTGCAGTGGAGATAGAGTGCATCCTCCGTGCGGAGCAGTCCATCCACGATCCAGGTGTGGAAGGTGAGGTCCTCCCGCCCGGCAGTGAGGATCACCGGCAGTCCATCTCGGAGGCTCCGCTCGATTGCTTCTCTCAGCCCCCACCAGTGGAGCCTCGCTTGATGAAAGCCCATCCGGGTGAGGAGACGTCGGATACGCCACGGCCAGGTGAGGCCAAAGTCGGTCGTGTAGATCGTCAAGAGGGCGGAGCCTATCTCCGAGAGAAATCGACCTGCCATCTCTCGCTCGGAGGCGGTGGAGGTGACCCGGGGATTGAGGGCGGAGACCCGCTCGAGGGAGCGGAAGAGAGGATTGCGGGAGTCGCTCGCTACCGCCACTTGCGTGAGGAGCTGTGCCAGCGCCACGGGTGCACAGCCGGCCGGGGAGCGACCGATGGACGAGGAGGGTCGTAGCCCTCTTCGGATCGGGGTATGGAGGTCAAAGGGGGTACCCTGGTGCCATATCGTGCGCACCATCATCGGGATGTACTCGGTCACCTCCTCGGGCGTGATGAGGTCAGAGCCACTGAGGAGTGCCCTGAGACTTTCTCTTCTCTCCATCTCAGGCATCCTCCTTCTCCATATGATGTCGGATCGCCTCTATCACCTGCTCCGCCGCCTCGCGCTCCTCCTCCGCACTCCTCAGGTGACCAATCGGTACCACCACCTGCGCTCGGGAGTAGTAGGGCTCTCTCTTCTCTGAGATCGACTCAAGGTAGTCCCGTACCTCGCTATGCGTCTTCTCCGCCACTGCCGGTCGGGTCGCTCGGACGGTGTAGAGCCTCTCAGCGAGTAGGTCAAGCGGTGAGCGGAGGTAGACGACCAGCCCGTTGGCGAGCATGCGGTCCATATTGTCCTCCCATATAGGCAGCCCCCCACCGGTGGCGATGAGGGTGTCCTCGGCCTGCAGCAGCTCCAGCAGAGCCACTCGCTCTCTCTTGCGGAACTTGTCAATCCCGCAGCAAGCCACCATCGATGAGATGGAGGCGTGGTACCGGCTCTCGACGAAGAGGTCCGTATCGACAAATGTCAGCCCGAGCCTCTCGGCAACGAGCCTACCGATGGTGCTCTTGCCCACTCCGGGGAGTCCTATGAGGAATAGTGGTCTCACTATGCTGTCGCTCTTACCTTACGATACATAATCCAATAGAAGAAGAGGGCAATCCCCTCGGAGAGGGCGGTGAGGATAATGATGACCATCGTCAGCCCCCGGTCGTAGAGAAGCCCGCTGAGAGCCGACCCGGCAAGCAGTGCCAGCCCATAGAAGGTATTGAAGAGCCCGAAGCCGAGGCCGCGCTTCTTGTAGGGCGTCAGGTCGGCTATTGCGGAGCGCATCACCGTCTCGTGTGCGCCGAGGATCACCCCCATGACCACCATACCAGAGATGACCACCGGGACTGAGGTGCTGAGGGTGAGGATGGGTAGCAGCAGGGTGAGAAGTGGCACGATGAGGAGGACCAGGATGCCGCCCGTCTTGGATCCGGTCCGCTCCTTCAGTCGGTCGTACGTTCGCCCGATGAGCAGTGCCACTAAGGCATCGATACCCATAGCACCGGCGTAGAGCATCGTGATCATCGTGTCGGACATGATGGACCGGACCTTGAGGTGATAGCCGATGATGCCAAAGTTGAGCAGACCAAAGGCGGTGAAGAATGTGAAGGCGGAGTAGATCCAGAACATCCGGCTCAGCCTCCCCGGCTCCCCCGCCGGAGCGCCAGCGCCATGCTCACGCTCTAAGCGTGACACCCGCCGCCAGACGTATACGAGGAAGAGCATCAGCACGACGAAGGGGATCGCCAGCAGCTTGTACCCGAGCTGAAACTCCCCCACGCCACTCTGACCGGCGTAGTAAAAGACTGCGGTGAAGATCAGTGGACCGAGAAAGGCGCCGAGCTGATCCAGTGCCTCCTGCAACCCAAATGCGAAGCCTAGTCCTACCTGCCGCTCGGAAATCCCGGAGAGGAGCGTGTCCTTGGCCGGGCTGCGGAAGGCTTTCCCAATACGCTCTGTCAGGATCAGGACGATGAGTACACCCCAGCTGGTGGTGCAGCCCATCAGCGGTATCACGAAGTGGACCCCATAGCCGAGGAAGAGGAAGAGCCAGTACTTGCCACTCTTGTCGAGGATGACACCGGAGATGAGCCGGAGCGCGTAGCCGATGAACTCACCGAGTCCGAAGACCAGCCCCACCTGAGCCGCCGACACACCGAGGAGGCTGAGGTACTGACCATTGACACTCCGAGCGGACTCGTGGACGACGTCTCCCAGCATACTGATGATGCCGAAGAGGACAATCACTGCAAGCACCTGACGGCGGACTGAGGATTGATCTTGGGTGTGATTTTCAGTCATGACTTTTGCTCTTTGAGCCACAAAGGTACACAATCGCGCCCCTTTGCGTGGTCCTTATGCCTGAGCTTTTCACCGTCAGTGCATTATGAGACTGTTGCACGAAGGGGATCTGCTGCGTTGCTTTCGGAATTCGGTCTCGGTCACGTACGTGAGTACGCTCCCGGTCTCGGTCACGTACGTGAGTACGCTCCCTTCGACCTCATCCTCAGCGCCTTGCATCTCATCCTTCGTGCAAAGTCTCAGCACATTTGAGACAAATGTACGAGAATGGCACTTCGTGCAACATTCTCATTATACTAATCTCAGTGTGTGGTCTCGCTGTCGCGTTTCGCAAAAAAAAGCGGGTACTGATCCGGAATAGGGTCAGTACCCGCCTTTTCTGTACGAAAGTGAGCGCCTTACTTGGCTGCGGTCACCTCGATCTCGATCACTCCTCCTGCAGGCAGCGCGCTTACGGCGAAAGCGCAGCGTGCCGGGAAAGGAGCAGCGAATTGCTCCGCATAGATCTTATTGACAGCGGCAAAGTCTCCCATATTGGTCAGGTAGACGATGCACTTGACGACGTTGTCCATCGTCATACCGGCCTCGGCAAGGATCGCCTTGATATTGGCAAAGGACTGTCTGCACTGCTCCTCGACAGTGTCGCCGGCGAGCTTGCCGGTCTCGGGGTTGAGGCCCAGCTGGCCTGAGATGAAGAGCAGATCACCGGTGCAGATCGCCTGTGAGTAGGGACCGATGGCTGCCGGTGCCTTCTCTGTAGAAATAGCTTTTTTAGACATGATTGGTTTGTATAAGTGATTGGTTTGGGATTAGTCTTCGGTGTGCGTAAGCAGCTCTCTGGCGTTGTCAAGAGCTGCCTCGGTCTGAGCTGCACCGCTCAGCATCGCTGCGATTGCCGCGACTCGCTCCTCGCCCTCGACGGGCCGGAGAGAGGTATTGTAGGTGTCTTGACCCTCCTCCTTCTCGACCACCACCTGATGGTCCGCCTGTGCGGCGATCTGTGGCAGGTGAGTGATAGAGAGCACCTGGAGGTGCCGGCTGAGTCGCCTCATGATCCGCCCGAGTTGCTCGGCGGCCCGACCGCTGACCCCTGTGTCGATCTCGTCGAAGATTATCGTCGGGAGGATCTGCCGCTCAGCGATGATCGCCTTGAGGGCAAGCATAATCCTGGAGATCTCTCCGCCGGAGGCGATCTCATCGATCGGCTGGAGGGTCGTCTGCTTATTGGTCGCTATGAGGAATTGGATCTCGTCCTCACCGGTCGGGGTCAGATCCTTGGTCTTGGTGAGACTGACCCTGAAGGAGGCACCCGCTATGCCGAGCTCATCAATAGCCTCCATAAGCGAGGGGACGAAGGACTTGATCCCTCGCTCCCGGCTCTTCGTCAGCTGCTGTGCCATCTCCGCCGCATCGTGGCGAGCACGCTCCACCTCTCGGCGTAGCTCCTCTATGCGATCGTCCGCTGAGGTGATGGAGTCCAGCTGCTCCTTGTACCGGTCACGGAGCTTGATTAGTTCGTCACCATCCGACACGTTGTGCTTGTACATGAGAGACTGCAGGAGGTTCATCCGCTCCTGGAGCCGGGCGACCTCCTGTGGGTCGATCTCTATCTCGTCCAGCTGACGTGATGCATCGCTGCTGATGTCGGCAAGCTCGATGTAGACCGCCTCCAGTCGCTCCCCGTATCCCCCTGCGGGGGCAAAGGTGTCAGCAAAGCCCTTGCAGTCGTGGGCGAGGGTGTGCAGTCTCGACAGCACCGAGACCTCCTCCTCGCGACCATAGCCGTCAAGCCCTGCCAGCTCCTGCATCAGCTGGGAGATCTCTGTGGCATGCTCCGCCATCGTGAGACGCTCGCGGACCTCTGCCTCCTCACCCGCAGTGATGTGAGCGTCGCTCAGTTGCTTGTACTGGAAGGAGATGTAGTCCTCCTCCTCTCGCTGCTTGCGGACCCGCTCCTCTTCCGACGTGAGCTGAGCGGACAGTCTCCGGTAGAGTGCATACTTCTCGGCATAGGCCTCTCGCTCTCCCTGGTTATCTGAGAGGGTGTCTATCACGGAGCGCTGGAAGTCCGGGTCCCCGATGAGCCTATTGTGGTGCTGTGAGTGGATGTCGACCAAGTGGTCACCGATCTCCTTGAGTAAGCCGGCTGAGACCGGTGTGTCATTGACAAACGCTCGGCTTTTCCCGCTCTTGAGTACCTCGCGCCGCAGGATGCAGGTGGAGCTGTAGTCGAGATCGTTTTTCTCAAAAATCGGCTTCAGTCCCACCCGCTCCTCTAAGCAAAAGGAGGCCTCGACCACCGCCTTTGAGGCACCGGAGCGGAGCATCTTGCGGATGTCTGCCCGACCTCCGAGGAGGAGCTCGATGGCTCCGATGATGATGGACTTACCTGCGCCGGTCTCACCGGTGATTGAGGTAAAGCCCTCTTGGAGGTCCCACTCGAGGTGGTCTATGAGGATGAAATCCTTGATGTGCAAGTGTGTGATCATATACTCCTTCTATTCTCTGATCCAGGGGATAAGCTCCTCTATCAGGCTCCTTGTCTCAGGGTCTTTGCTCCACTGCTGCAGCTCTCCCGACTTAGTCTCGCTGATCATCTGGATCAGGCGGGGCGCCTGCATTGAGAGCCGGAGCTTATTCATCTCCTTGAGCCAGTAGGTGAGGCTCTCCCTGCTCCTCGACTCCATCGGCTCATCCAGCACTTCTCTGTGGTACAGGCAGCAGAGCTCTCGCCCGCGAGTGCCCTCACCGGTGCGCAGCTCCGGGAGTAGCCGGTCCGGGCTGAGGGGTGCCGATCGCAGGTCGCCACTCTCCCGCCAGGCATCACTGAGCTGCTCTGACCACTGCTGCAGATGATCGAGGAAAGGCTGACCGCCGAGGGTGTCAAAGGAGTCGTAGTAGAGCAACATCGACACCGTAAGGTAGTAGTAGAGTCGACGCCCGAGGATGCTCTCCGGGATCGAACCGGGTAGGGGAAAGTAGGTCCCCGCCTCGCTTGTGGAGATGGGTATCTCCCGCTCCATCACCATAAAGAGCGGACTCTGCCGCTCACTCCCGTAGATCGGTCTGTAGGCGGTGAGGGTAAGGTCTCCCGTGAAGTGCTGTCCCGACCCGGCAGTGAGCCGAATGTAGATCGATACCGTCATAGGCTCCTTGGGGGTCATACTGAGCCGCACATCGGGGCTGAAGCCGTCGGCAAATCGCCGTACCCGCTCACTCAGTCCCTCTGCGTCCTTGGCGGCTGTCGAGCCCAGCGCTGAGGCGTCGATCTCTACGCGTGACGTGACCAACTGCTGAGCTGAGAGTGGTATAGCCACTGCGCTCAGCAGGAGTGTGGCAAGGAGGGCAATAGGGTGCGCAAGGATCTGCATAAGGAGAGTGGGCAGTGGCTCCGTTTACCTGAGCTGAGGTAGGGTATTGAGGATCTCGAGTGCCACCTGCTCCTTGTCCATCAGCGGTAGGGAGCGCTCGATAGAGCCATCCCGGCTGAGTAGGGTCACTCGATTGGTGTCGGTGCCAAATCCTGCTCCCTCGTCCTCAAGGGTATTGGCGACGATGAGGTCAAAACTTTTCCGCTCCATCTTGTCCCTCACCTGCTCAAGATCGAGATGGGTCTCTAAGGCAAAGCCGATGTGTATCTGCTCCTTGTCCTTTTCCTTGCCCATAAGTGCGGCGATGTCGGGATTGGAGACCAGCTCGATCGTCAGCGAGGGTCGACTCTCCCTCTTCACCTTCTGCTCCTCGGGATGAGCCACCTTGTAGTCTGCCACGGCGGCACAGAAGATGGCTATCTGGTACGAGGTCACTGAGCGGCAGGCCTCCAGCATCTCGTCAGCACTCTCGACCCGGATCACCCGCAGTCTGTCGTGGGGAGTCGGGAGGACCTGGGCGGGCCCGGTCACCAGGGTGACCTCCGCACCCATCCGGATCGCCTGCTCGGCGAGTGCCTTGCCCATGCGTCCGGAGGAGTAATTGCCGATGAAGCGGACCGGGTCGATCCGCTCGTACGTAGGCCCCGAGGTGATCAGTAGCCGCTTCCCGGTGAGTGTCATCGCCTCGTCCAAGTCCTCCTCTATCCTGCGGACGATCTCCTCCGGCTCGGGCAGTCGACCCTTGCCTATGAGGTGGCTCGCCAGCTCTCCCTCCTCAGCCTCGAGTATCGTCGCTCCCATCCCTCTGAGTCGGTCAGCGGAGGCGATGGTCGATGGGTGGCGGTACATGTCGAGGTCCATTGCCGGCGCGATGTATACCCGCCCTCGTGTGGCGAGGTAGCAGGTGACGAGGAGATTGTCGGCTATGCCATATGCCATCTTGGCCATCGTGGAGGCGGTGGCAGGGGCGACTATGAAGAGGTCTGCCCAGAGCCCCAGCTCCACATGGCTGTGCCACGTGCCGTCGCTGTGGTCAAAGAAGTCGCACAGTACCGGTCGACCGGAGAGGGTGGAGAGGGTGAGCGGGGTGATGAATTCCCTCGCTGCTGCCGTCATCACCACCTGCACCTCAGCCCCTGCCTTGACAAGGAGCCGGATCAGTGAGGCAGCCTTGTAGGCTGCGATACTCCCGGTGATCCCGAGGACAATGTGCTTACCGCTTAGGTTAGACATGACCGGGCTTTTCGCTCTTTAGGTCGATGGCTTTCTTGATCTTCTGGAGCTGAAACTTCGTGTCTGCCGGGAAGTCGCTATTCATCATCCAGCCGAAGTAGCCGGGCTCCTTGGTGAGCACATCGGAGACGAGTCGACCCTTGTACTTCCCGAAGTTAAAGACCACCTCGTCCTTATCGTTGTAGACGAATCGTCCGGCGAAGTCCACCACGCGGCGCTGCGTGGTGTACTCGTCCAGACGATCGACATCATTGGGGAGGTCATCGTACTTGGCGAGCTGACCGCGTAGGACATTGTAGGTCGCCTCGGTGTCAGCCAGCGCTCCGTGCGCTCCGTCAAAGGTGTAGCCACAGTAAAACTCATGCGCTGCAGAGAGCGTCCTCGCCTCGCGCTTGTGGTAGATCACCTGCACGTCGACCACCTTTCGGCTGTGCAGGTCGACTGGTACATCAGCACGATAAAACTCCTCGCTCAGCATCGGCATATCAAAGCGATTGCAATTGTATCCCGCAAGATCGCACCCCTCGATGAAGCCGGCCACTCGCTTCGCTATATCAGCAAAGGTGGGCGCCTCAGCCACGTCCGCATCACTGATGCCGTGGACTGCCGTCGTTGACTCAGGTATGTGGCACTGAGGATTGACACGAGAGGAGAAGGTCTCTTTGCTCCCGTCAGGCATCACCTTGACGAGAGCAATCTCTACGATACGATCCCTCGCCGGATCTGTGCCGGTCGTCTCGAGATCGAAAAATACAAGCGGTCGCTCCAGTCGAAGCTGTGGAAGGGTATCAAGCTCGCTCATATCAGCAGAGGCATATCTACGGCAATAATCGTCTCCTCCTCATCCCGCTCTTGTGGCGTGATGATGGCGGCGTGAGCGCGATCTCCGAGCAGGAGCTCCACTTCGTTTCCGGGGAGTATATTCAGGATCTTGATCAGGTGGATGGCGCTGAAGGCGATCTCAAACTTCTCCGTACCGCTGTAGTTGACCGGCAGTGTCTCCTGTGCCGAGGTGGAGTAGCCGAGGTCTTTTGCGTCCAGTTGCAGCTGGTTGGGCGTCAGGACTAAGTTGACCAGCTTGGTGGCGTCATTGGCAAAAATCGAGACGCGCCTGAATGCAGCCAGCAGCTGCGATCGGTCGGCGATGATGCTCTTATCATTGTCCTGAGGGATGACGCTCTCGCAATTGGGGTACTTGCCATCAAGCAGGCGGCACTGGAGACGCATATCTTCCCGCTCAAAGGTGGCGTAATTGACATACACGGTCACCCGGATCGTATCCTCGAGCTCCGGTGAGGAGATCTCCGTCTCACTATCGGTCCCCTCCGCCTCCGGGACGGAGTCGTTGCCTCGGTGAGTAAAGAGGAGCTTGATCAACGATACCGGCTTGCCCGGCAACGTGAAGGACTTGCTCTCGGGAGCGTCCGTGAGCTGCACAGTGCGATTTTTGTACAGCGCCATCATATAGCCGTCGGTGGCAGAGAATGCGATCTGCTCCTTATTGATGTCAATGTGCACTCCGCCTAAGAGGGGCCGGGTGTCCTCCACCGATACTGCATAGTCGGTGTAGGTCAGTCCCCTGCTGAATACACTCGTGGGCAGATCCAGGACAGTCGACTGATCGTCCAGCGCCTCTACCTCGGGGTAATTGGTGGCGTCCTGTCCGACGAAGTCAAAGTGACCATTATTGTACCGGACGTTGATGTGCTGATTGTCTGTGTCGATGTCGAAGGTGAGGTCCTGAGCGGGGAGCTCCTTGAGGGGGAGCAGGAGGTGCTCCGGTCGGATGCAGATGGTGTAGTCCTCGCCCTCGTGCGACTGAGTGCGGAGCGACAGGGTGAGACGCGTCTCACCATCTGTCCCGGTCATACGGATGATGCCTCCCTTGATCTCAAAGAGTATGTCGTTGATGATGGCCGACGTGCCACCGGTCTTGCCGGAGGAGGGGATCACGCGGCTGATGATCGATAGTCTGCTACTGAGCTGCTGACTGCCTACTGTAAATTTCATAAGTGATCGGATAAGAGTATCGTTTATACTTAGGGGTAAAAGTACCAAATTGCCCAGATATGACCAATTGTCTCCCCGGGGTCGTCTCGGGGTGACGCATTTGGGCATTAGGTTAATCATGTGCCGAAGGGGGCTTATCCCTGAGGCACCCGAAGGGTGCTCGCTCCATAAGAATGTTGCACGAAGTGCCATTCTCGCACATTTGTTTCAAATGTGCTGAGACTTTGCACGAAGGATGAGATGCAAGGCGCTGAGAATGAGGTCGAAGGGAGCGTACTCACGTACGTGACCAAGACCGAGTTCCGAAAGCAACGCAGCAGATCGCCTTCGTGCAACAGTCGCTCCATAGGCATCGGTCATCCGCGAAGCGGTGACCGATGTGCCAATACCCGCCTTAATCCCCTCGACCCCTTGCGGGTCGCCGAGCAGAAATTCCCTTTCCCGGAGCCCCCCCCCCCAAGTCATCTCGGAAAAAGGAGGTCAAGGATGATGCCAAACTAATACCGATATTAGTGAAGTCTAATACCGGTATTAGTCGCGACTAATATCGGTATTAGAGATCAGCGAGAGCCACTCGGGCGAAGGACCTCATTTCCCTGGGCTTGCTGTGCGGCGCGCTTGCGCTCTCTTCTGTCCGGATCTTGATGTAGTCCGTATGAGAGTCGAACTCATCTTTCAAGAATGAAAATCTTGCGTCCTAACCGATAGACGAACGGACCAAATAGCTTGGGCCGAGATCGTTTCGAGGGCGATGACTTCGGCTTCTTAGGCGTTAGCCTGCTGACCCTTGAGGCTATTAACCTTCTCTGCGAGGGAGTGCTTCAGGTTGGCAGCCTTATTCTTGTGGATGTGACCCTTGCCGGCCATACGATCAATCAGTGATGTGACCTTCGGGAGAGTCTCCTCTGCCTTGGCTGCATCGTCAAGGGCACGGAAGTCGCGGACTGCATTACGCATCGTCTTACCATAGTAGCGATTGCGTGTGCGACGTGCGCTGGCTTGTCTGATTCTCTTAAGTGCTGACTTATGATTTGCCATGATTGGATTATTCTATCTGCACCCTTAGGAGAGTGTGTCCCTGCAAGAAGTCGGGATGAATAGTAGTCCGTAGGGGAATCGAACCCTTATTTCAAGAATGAGAATCTTGCGTCCTAACCGTTAGACGAACGGACCAAAAACTTTCGTGCTATTGCTCTGCAAAGGTAAGAAAGTTTTTTACTTCTTGCAAGCTTTGTGGGGTTTTGACCTTACTTTCGTTGATTATTGACCCCGGACACCCTCTCTTGGGTGACAATGATTATCTGCGGATGTGTAGTTTCTCGATGATGGCGCGGTAGCGATCAATGTCGTTGCGCATCAGATAGTCGAGCAGGTGGCGGCGCTTACCGATGAGGAGCTTCATGGAGCGTGAGGTGTTGAAGTCCTGCGGGTGCTTCTTCAGGTGCTCCGTGAGGTGTGAGATGCGGTACGTAAAGAGAGCAATCTGGCTCTCTGCAGAGCCGGTGTCCTGGTCTGACGTACCATACTCACCGAAGATTTCCTTCTTCTTGGCTGTATCCAGATACATAATCTAGTAACAATGAAAATGAGTGTGAATAATGACGCATGATCACCCCGTACGTCCGGGTGACATTTGCGACTGCAAAGGTAGTACTTTTAGTTGGTTGCTCCAAGTATCTCTCCTTGCGGTCTTTTTTTTGCGTGACGGGCGTTTTTTTATTCCTCCTTACGTTGGTAGATGGCTGCTCCTCCGGGTATCGGGGTATAGCGGATCGCCTCCTTGAGCTCCCCGGTCTCACCGGTGAGGATGGGTGCCTTGGTCCGCTCCGGGGAGTAGCGCCCGGTCTCTCCGGAGTGACCATACCAGGGGCTCTCCGGCTTTCGTCGCTCCACCCCCTGCCAGGGGTTGAGCAGCTCATCGGTATATCCTTGGTCGTCGAAGGACTTACGGAAGTGGTCGACCGCCGTCTGCCCTACGATGTGCTTGGCATCCCCCTCGAGGTACTGCTGTATGTCGTCCGCCTTCCGTCGGAGGCGGTCTCTGAGGTCTGAGAGGTTCATCTATTTGGAGGAGTGAGGTATAATGTGTACCATTGCAGTGCTAGGGCCAGGACATTGCTCCACCCCGGTGGAATGACGGCAGGCATCGGATGTGTTACATCCCTTGCCTGCTGTGCTTTGTTGTCAGATGGGAGCGGATGTCTTCCGCCTTCCGTCGGAGGCGGTTTCTGAGGTCTGAGAGGTTCATCTATTTGGTAGGGTGAGATGTAATGTGTACCATTACAGTGCGATCACCCGAGTGGGTGGTCGAAGAGGGGGTAGCGGGCTTAGACCCACCATCACGGTTAGGCGATGGGCATTGGGGTCACTTCCGATGTCCATCGTGCTTTTTCAGGTGGCACGTGGAGCTTCCCGATGTCTTCTGCCTTCCATCGGAGGCGGTCTCTGAGGTCTGAGAGGTTCGTGAGACTGAGTTGTTTATACTATAGTAAATGCCTACCTTTGTGATGTCCGATGATCGCAATGTGGTAGCGATTGTACCTGTATGGGCGCAATATTGAAGGTTCAACTCCTTCCGGACACTTGAGGGCTGGCTTATGTCGGCTCTCATTTTATTCTTAAATACCTTTCATTTCTGAGCCCATCTTTTTCATCAGTGACGCCCCAGCTCTTGACATAGTTGAAAGTGCGTCTCTTTCGTCGATAGTTGACATGGACGACTATCTTGACCACTTTACCCTTCTTGTAAGGGGTGGTCATCACGTAGCAAGTCTCGCCCGGTCTCTTATCTATTTGTCGATAGACCTTCTGAGGGTCGAGGAGCGCCTTGGTGACATAGTCGGTGTCATCGATCGGCACAGCAGCGCCCTTGGAAACTCCCCCCCCCTCCCAGCACATCAAAATGCGAAATAGCCTGGTCCTATGGAGTGACGGGCCTTTTTTTTACTCCTCCTTGCGTTGATAGATGGCTGCCCCACCGGGGATGTAGGCCTCGAGGCCGGTGTGGAGGTCGTAGCAACTGATCTCGAGGGTGACGAAGCGCTCGCCATCCTGACTCCTCGGTAGCGAGATCGTCGCCGACTGCTCTGTCGTCACTACGACGAGGTCCCGACCAGTCGTGGTGTCGGGTAGGGTGTCGGTCGATAGGTAGATCGCATAGAGGCAGGGGCGGTCGCGATTGGCACCGCACCAGGTGAGCTTGGCGCTGTCCCCCTCGGTGGTGATCGTGAGATCTCGTGGGTAGAGCAGCGTGCTGTCGGCACCTACTATCGGAGCGTGCGGGAGGACAGGCTGTCGGAAGCACTGCGCTGCTAGCTGATCTCTCAGCCCGTGGCTTCGCTTGGTGATCTGTCGGGCTCGGAAGAGTGCCACTCCTGCGAGAAGGCTGTCGCTCTGCACCTCGGCTACCTGGTCGATCACCTGCTGTGCGGGCCAGCCTCCCTCTTCCCGCAGTGTGCGGAAGGCTCCGAGACCGATGACGACCGGGATGCTGAGCTTGTCCCTCCAATCTCTGAGGATGGGGCCGAAGGTGGATCCCCTGCTGTAGGTCATGGTGGCGATGAAGTCAATGGCTCCCGCCCGCTCCCACGCCACAGGATCCTGATACACGTCTCCTCTCGCCGTCCATCCGATGTGGGAGACACCGGAGATCTGGTCGTACGCACCTATTGTTGCTGCACTGAGTAGCATGGTGCTGTCGGTCTCCTCAAGCGCCTCGTGGATCCGCCTGACGATGGCGGTGATGTTGTTTCGCCGCCACTCTGCCTTAGGGAGGAGTGTGTGGGCCTGGCGGTAATCCCGGTCGTCGGGAAAGCGTGCGGGGAAGTCGGGGTAGCGGATGTAGTCGAGCTGGATCCCCTCCACGGGGTATCTCTCCGCTATTTCGCGAGCAAGAGAGGCGAGGTGGATGCCGGTGAGGCTGTCAGCGGGGTCCATGAAGTCCTTTCCCCTATGCCGCTTGGTGTGCCCCTTGTGCTTGTCATAGAATGGTGTGACCCCTCTGAGCCTTCGTCTGTAGCTCCGGTCCTCCAGCGGCAGTGTGGTGATCCAGGCATGGACCGCCATCCCCCTCTTGTGACACGCCTCCACCGCATAGGCAAGCGGGTCGTACCGCTTGCCGTAGAAGCGCGGGTGCATCGGCTCTATCGCCGATGGGTAGATTACGTCGCCCCGACCACGGACTTGGAGGAAGATAGTATTGATTCCATTTTCCCTCAGCAGATCCAGCTGCTCATCCAGCTCCCTCTTCTGCGCCTCCTCCGACGAGGAACGGGGCCAGTCCAGCCCCCAGATGGTGGAGAGCCAGACGGCGCGCATCTCGTACTTGGAGCGAGGGACAATGGTATCCGTCTCCCCAGCCAGTGTGCCTTGCAGGGTGAGGAAACTAAGGAGGATCAGTAGGAGGTGTCGTCTCACGGGCGGCTGGTCAGAAGAAGTCTATATGGTCGATCAGCCTCACCTCTCCGTCATAGACTGTGATGGCGCCGACGGCATGCTCCGTCTCGCTCCACTCGCTGATCTCTCCCAGCGTGTCCCGGTCGACGATGCTGAAGTACTCTACTCTGAGCAGAGGCGATGCCTCGATCTCCCGGACCACGAGGTCATGCACCTCGCTGACGGAGCTTCCCTCCCTCTGCGCCCTCACCCCCTCGGTCAGTGCCCGGTAGATCATGGGTGCTGCCTGTCTCTCCTCGAGTGAGAGCCTATTGTTTCGGCTGCTCATGGCAAGTCCGTCCGGCTCACGGATGGTGTCGCAAGCGATGATCTCCGGGTCTATGTCATCTGAGAGCTCGATCATCCGCTTGATCACCGCTATCTGCTGGAAGTCCTTGAGGCCAAAGTATGCCTTATCCGGCTGCACGAGCCTGAAGAGCTTCCCGACGATCCAGACTACTCCCCGGAAGTGCCCCGGGCGGTAAGCGCCCTCCATCACTTCCGCTACCTGTCCGAGGGGTAGGTCGGGTGCCTCCTCTCCCACAGCGTACATCTCCTCGGGGGTGGGGGTAAAGGCGAAGTCTACCCCGAGCATCTCCAGCGCTCTCAGATCCTCCTCCATATCGTGAGGATAGGTGGCGAGATCGGTGGGGTTATTAAATTGGGTCGGATTGAGGAAAACACTCACCACCGTGCAGCCGCACTCCCTAACGCAGCGACGTATGAGGCTAAAGTGTCCCTCGTGCAGTCCCCCCATCGTGGGGACGAGACCGATCGTCTCTCCCTTGTGCTCCTGTCGTACTCGGCTGAGGGCCTCCCTCAGCTGCTCCTGACTGTTGATTACTTCCATGGTGTTACCTGTTTCTCTTGCTGCAAAGGTAGCGAGAGATTGGAGAAGAATATCATCTTACGAAAGGTCAGGAGCGAAGTCCGGCGGGACATGCTCCTGACCTTTTTATACTAAAATCTATGATTGTCTCTCTCTCTGTCAGAAAGAGAAGGAGGCGCCGACGTTGAGGACACTCATCCCGTATCCTGCCTCTACGAAGAGACCCCAGCTGGGAGCCACCATATAGCGCAGTCCGATACCGGTATTGTATCCGAAGCCAAAGGACGATGCCTTGCTCTCGTTGCTGTGGTCGCCCCTGAAGCCGAGGGCGATGAAGCAGTAGGTGTCCAGTGCGGGGATGAAGTGATAGTGCAGGCCGGCGCGTGGTCCGAGGAAGTAGTCCGTGCCACCGCTATACATATTGATCACCACCTGACCGCCGAGGGTGAAGGCGCTGTTGTCGTCCCAGATGTGCCCATTGAGGCAGTGATCGGCAGCGAGGTTGATCGTCATGGATCCTGTCTGCTTACCGGCAGCGTTGGTATGGAGGCTGGCCCCCAGTCCCACGCTGGCGATGTTGGTTCCGGTCTCGAAGACATTCTGAGCCTCAGCCTCCGTCTGACCGGCGATGCATAGTCCCAGAGTCACGAGAGCGGTAGCGAGAGTTTTCTTCAGTAAAGTCATAATGCTACAATTGATATTGTGTGAGTCGTTTCCTTGATTGGGGACAAAGGTACACAATTGGTGTCAGATCTTCTTTTCCCTAACCGTGATGTGGAAGCAGGCTTGCTTACGCTCGTGCTTGATGTAGCAGCGCCCATCCTCGTGAAACACCTTCAGCACCCTTGCCAGCAGGTGCTTCAGCTCCTCAGGCTCTATCGTCCTCGGGTCCTCCGGGTCGATCTTGTCAAAGCGCTGCCAAGAGATGTCGAGTGTGGTCCCATAGCAGTGGGTGCTGTTGGGTGAGGCATTCCCATTTCGCTGTCTCAGCTCGCTCATATCCTCCTCTGTCCTCGTGACGCTGGTGACGATCAGTCGGTAGAGTGGCTGCCCATCCGCCTCCAACTGGTACCGAAAGGCGGCCCCGATCTCCTGAGCCAGACGCACTGCCTCAGGCACCATCAGTGGCACGGAGTGGGTCAGGTTGTCCAGCTTAAGCCCCGGTGTCTCCTTGAGTGGGACGAGGCGGTCGATCAAGAGGAGGTCATCGCGACACTTCGCAGGAGTGATCCCGAGACTCTGAGCTGCCTCGAGCTGTACGGGATTGAGGTCGTCGAAGTCCCTCCTGAAGCTCCCGATGTAGCGGTAGGGACGCGCGCCCGGGACGATGCTGTAGGACCCGGTCTCCGGAGTGGAGGCGTAGGACTCCCTCGGTGGCGTAAGGCTGATGAGCAGTATCGCCAAGAGGGTTATCGCAAGGAGGGGAAGGTAGTAGTGGGTGACGACCGGCCTGGATACGGGACGGAGAATCGCTCCCAGTCGGCTCCGGAGGCGGGCAAGAAACGCTCTGCCTCTCTTGCCTGTCGAGCGGACGGCAGTCCCTGCGGATCTCTCCGTCCGCTCCTTAGTCCGCGGACTCGAGGAGCGACTCCGGATGATCTCCTCCAGGCAGAGGTCTGCACGAGTCTTACCCCGCTCTGAGAGCGACTCTTTGGGTGATAAGTTGTTGTCCTGTTCCATTTGCGTGCTTTAGAAACATCCGGTAGAGAGGTGGGGCTTACTTGGTCGGAATAGCAAGTGTGGCGGTGTGAAGTCCCGGTGCTGATGCGGTAAGGGTGATGGTCCCCGGAGTGCCTGACGGTGCTACTATGGTGGTCAGCTGACCGCTGAAGGCGGGCATCGTCTTGCTCTGAAAGGGGACAATGCAGGTGGCATCGCCATTGGCGCTGGCGACGTAACGCCCTGCACCGCTGACCTCAAAGGTCACCTCAGGTGTGGCGGTAGCGCAGAGGTTGCCCTGCTTGTCGACTACGGACACACGGACGTAGACGAGGTGCTCCCTATCCCCCGCCGGCACGACCTCTGTAGGCTCCTCGAGGGTGAGCTGCAGCGTGTAGGGTGTGCCGGAGGTGCAGAGGCGCTTCTCCTCCCGGGGCACACCATCCTTGTCGTACGCCACGACCCTCACCTCGCCCGGCTCATACTTCGTGTCCATCCACATGAGGCGGTAGCGAGGCAGGCGGGAGAGATCCTTGTCGGAGCTGTTGTCGGCAGTGATGGTGGTGTCTTTCGTCCGCCGTCCCCGGCTCTTGCCATTTATGAATAGCTCGACCGTGGGGTAGCTGGTGTAGACGAAGATCGGGGTCACCTCACCCACACGATCAGGCAAGTCCCAGTGGGGCAAAATGTGAAGGGTGGGGCTGTCCGCATTCCAGTGCGAGCGGTAGAGGTAGAAGCGATCCTTTGGGATGCCGGCGAGGTCCACCGCTCCGAAGAGCGATGTGTGGGAGGGCCAATTGGTGTAGTACGGGGTCGGCTCTCCGATGTAGTCGATACCGGTCCAGATGAATTCCCCGATGTTGTAGTGGAAGTCATCGTGCCGGATGAAGTTGTCCTCCGGCAGCTCGCTCCAGGCGCAGTGCTCCACGTCGTAGCTGCTTGCCTGATGGTCGGGGTAGATCGACATCGACTTGCGCTCGACAGGAAACTTGTAGACCCCTCTCGACGAGAGCGTGGAAGCGGTCTCGGTACCGAGGATCAGTCGCTGTGGAAGCTTGGCATACGCCTCGGGGTAGTGCCAGGGGCGGTAGTTGAATCCTGCGACATCCATGATGGCGGCAAAGTTATTTGCCGTGGCGGGCTTGGGGTTGTCCATCCCTTGGGTGACGGGGCGGGTGGGGTCCTCACGATGAGCGATCTCCTGGAGGTAGTGGGCGACCTTATTGCCCCCCTCAGCGCCCTGCTCGTAGACCTCGTTGCCGATGCACCACATCACGATGGAGGGGGCGTTTCTGTAGTGACGGATGAGGTTGACGAGGTCGCGCTCCGCCCAGTCGTCAAAGAGGGTGCTGTATCCATTCTTCACCTTTGGGATCCGCCACTCGTCAAAGCTCTCCGCCATGATCAGCATCCCCATCTCGTCTGCCAGCTGGATCAGCTCCGGGGCGGGCATATTGTGTGAGGTGCGGATCGCATTGACGCCCATATCCTGCATCTGCTTGATCTGTCTGCGGATGGCTACCTTATTCACCGCCGCTCCGAGTGGTCCGAGGTCGTGGTGGAGGCAGACACCCTTGAAGGTCACCGACTTGCCATTGAGGAAAAAGCCCTCATCGGGGCGGATCTCTATCGTCCGCACTCCGAAGGTGGTGCGGTAGGCATCGATCACCCGGCCATTGTAGAGCAGTTCGCTCTTGGCGGTGTAGAGGTTGGGTTGCTTGATGTCCCAGAGGTGGGGCTGCGGGATGCGGAGGTTTTGCTCAAGGGCGTTGTCGAAGATCTCGGCTCCACTGATCTCCCGGCTGTCAATCACCTCGCCCTTGTAGAGAATGGTGGTGCGAAGCGTCAGCGCATCGCTATCGGAGGGGACGTCCTTCAGCTCGGTGCAGACCTTGACCTGGGCGTACTCATCGGAGACAAAGGGAGTGGTGATGAAGGTTCCCCAGTCATCGATCCGGGTCTTGGAGGGCGACACCATCAGGTACACATTGCGGTAGAGCCCCGCTCCCGGGTACCAGCGAGAGAAGTCGGTCGGGTTGTCGAGCCGGATGGCGATCACCTGCCTGGTCTTGGAGGCATCCAGGTAGGGCGTGATGTCGAGGTGGTACGAGTTGTACCCATAGGGCCAGCCTCCGGCGCGGTGACCATTGACATACACCTCGGAGTGGCTCATCGCCCCATCGATGTAGAGGGTGATGTCTCCGAGCGTGGCGGGATCCTGATAGAGGTCAAAGTCATAGCGGTACCAGCCCACACCGACGAAGGGCAGTCCTCCCGTGCGGCCGGCATGCTCGAGAGCCTCCGTCTGTCCGTCCTGCGTGATGGCGACGTTTTGGCGGTCGTTCTCGGGCGAGAAAGGTCCGTAGATGGCCCAGTCGTGTGGCACCGTGACTCTATGCCAGCTTCGGTCGTCGTAGTCTGGGCGGACGAAGTCGGGACTGTCCTCTCTCGTGAAGCGCCAGCCGTCAGTCAGGCGTAGCGCCTCGCGTGGGGCAGCTATGCTTTCCAGAAAAGACTGCGCCGTCGCATTGAGAGACATAAGGGTCATAAGTAGGGCGGGTAGAGTTCTTCTGATATTCATCTGTAAGTGTACTGTCTGCAAAAAAAGCTGCACATTTTTGTTGACGGAGCAACGTTTCCTCAAATTTACACTAAATATCTGCAACGCCCACTATTCCCGGTGTGGACTTGCTGAGGCGAGAGAGGGTAGGGGGGGCTCTCCTTCTTCTGTCTGCTCGTTTTGTGCTGAAATCCACTTCTTTGTAGCACCCCCATAGTCAGAGGTGGGTGCTAAGGATCTTGCAGGTGGTTTTAGCACGATAATCCTTTTCAGGATTGGTCTTTCCGGAGAGGGATCTGGCGGACCCTTTTTTGGTATCTTTGTAGAGATAGAAAAATAAGAATAGCTCATTTATGTCATCGCTTGATACCATCCCCTTCCGCCCTGTCACCCTTGAGGATCGACCGATCTTAGAGTCCTTCTACGAGGTCAATCCATACCTCTCCTGTGACTATACCTTCTCCAATCTCATCGGCTGGAATCATGTCTACCGGACCGAGATCGCGGTCCATAAGGGATTTCTCTTGATCCGCTTCTGGAATGAGGAGAATAAGCGGCACGCATACCTCATGCCTGTCGGTGCCGATACCTCTCGTCTGCGAGAGGTGCTGCTCGATATGGAGCAGGATCAGGCTCGGCTGGAGGAGAAAAACCTGACGATCATGGGGGCCACACCTGAGGCGGTACAGGCGCTGGAGGCGATCCACCCGGATCAGATGGTCACCCTTGACAATCGAGACTTTTCCGAGTACATCTACCTTCGGGAGAGTCTGGCGACCCTCTCGGGCAAGAAGCTGCAGTCCAAGCGCAATCACTGCAACCGCTTTGAGCGGACCTATCCCGACTGGAGCTACGAGGAGATCACGGAGGAGTCACTGAGTGAGTGTATGGAGGTGGAGAACGAGTGGTACCGCGAGACAGATACCACGGATGGGATGTCTGATGAGCGGAGGATGATCCGCTTTGCCCTCGAGCACATGAGCGAGATCGGACTCACGGGCGGGCTCCTGAGGGTCGAGGGGAAGGTGATTGCCTTTACCCTTGGTATGCCTCAGAGCAGCCGTTGCTTCGACGTCAATATTGAGAAAGCTGACGTCGCCTACGATGGTGCCTTCACGATGATCAATCGGGAGTTTGTCCGCCGGATACCGGAGCAGTACACCTACATCAATCGCGAGGAGGATATGGGGCTCGAGGGCCTGCGGAAGGCTAAGCTCTCCTACAAGCCTGAGATCCTCCTCGATGAGTACACCGTGGTCCTCAATCTATGATCTGCCTGCGCCCCTACGACGCCTCCGATGATGCGCTCCGAGCCTCCATCCTCGCCCTTCTCTCCGATGCCTTTGGGGAGGAGGGGATGCGCTACTATGAGCTGGCGATGGACCATCTCTACGACCCGGATCATACCTTCCTCCTAAGCGAGGAGGATGCCTCTCTCGTTGCGGTGGCGCTGGTGGTGGACTATGTCGATCCCACCGCTGGGCTCTGGGCGTACCTCTACAGCCTCACCACTCGGGAGGATCATCGGGGTGAGGGGCTGATGTCCCGACTCTATCGGGAGGAGATGGAGCCAAGGCTGGTGGAGCGAGGCTACCGAGGTGCCTGCCTCGTACCGGCGACCTCCTCGCTCGTCGGCTTCTACAAGAGTTGGGGGTTTAGTCTGCTACGAGCTGCAGACGAGTCCACACCGATCACACCGGGGGAGCGGGCGACAGACTATCTCCTCGCTGCCTATGGAGAGCCCTGCATTGATAACCCATTGCCCTTCCGGATGATCAAGCCTTTTGGCCATACGGACGACTCTTACCGCTTAATTTCACCGCTGGACTGAGAGCCCTTTCTTTTTGGTGCGAAAAGCCTACCTTTGCAGAAATTGAACGAATATAACGACTTATGAACTTTATCAAAGAGCTTGAGTGGCGCGGGATGATCCACGATATGATCCCCGGCACAGAGGAGGCGCTCCAGAAGGGGATGGTCTCCGGCTACGTAGGCATTGATCCTACTGCAGACTCACTTCATATCGGTCACCTGGTGGGCATCATGATGCTGCGACACCTGCAGCGCTCCGGTCACCGACCCATCGCCCTTATTGGTGGCGCTACAGGTATGATCGGTGACCCCTCGGGTAAGTCCAAGGAGCGCAACCTCCTCGATGAGGAGACGCTGAAGCACAATCAGGCCTGCATTAAGAAGCAGCTGGAGAAGTTCCTCGACTTTGACAGCGATGCCGAGAATGCAGCGGTGCTGGTCAATAACTACGACTGGATGAAGGACTACAGCTTCCTTGACTTCATCCGCGACGTCGGTAAGCACATCACGGTCAATTATATGATGGCGAAGGAGTCTGTGA
>QWBY01004089.1_pt1 | contig 22142 bp, 22 predicted proteins | sample 1972471 | NCBI WGS metagenome assembly QWBY01 (sample SAMN09866722, study PRJNA288562) | Human gut metagenome isolate term6_stool, whole genome shotgun sequencing... | reverse complement strand
ATGCTCTTTGCCATAACCCTAGTAGTATTTGCAGAAATGATTAACACAGCCATAGAGAGGACTATTGACTTAGTAGTTCAAGAATACAACCCTATTGCAAAGTATGTAAAGGACGTTTCGGCAGGCGCTGTTTTAATTACGGCTCTTAATGCTATTGTTGTTGCTTATCTGGTTTTTTATGACAAATTTGCATCCTTTGGCGACCTGCTCTTATTTAAAATAAAAAATATGCCAAATCACTTGGCCTTCGTGTCTCTACTTATAATTATAATAGCGACAGTTGGTGCTAAACTTTTAATGGCGAAAAAAAGCGGTGGCACTTACTTTCAAGGTGGCGGACTAAGTGGTCACTCTGCAATTTCTTTTTGTGCAGCAACAATAATAACTATGATTGCGGAAAATTCACTTGTCACACTTTGTTCCTTTGGGCTTGCTTTTCTAGTTGCAGAAAGTAGGGTTGAAGGGAAGATACACAAGGTATCTGAAGTTGTAGTTGGAGCTATACTTGGGGTTTGTGTTGCAATATTTGTTTTCAAGGTGGTAGGATAAATGGAATACAAAGAATTAATTGAACTTGCGCTTGATGCAAGAGATAAAATGACATATACGCCTTACTCACATTTTAATGTGGGTTGTGCTGTTGAGATGGAAGATGGATCAGTTTACTCTGGTGGAAATATAGAAATAGTTTCTTATTCTCCAACCAACTGTGCAGAAAGAACTGCTATATTTAAAGCGGTATCTGAAGGCAAAAGAGAGATAAAAAAGATAGCAATAGTTGGGGACAGTGACTACACTTTTCCTTGTGGAGTATGTAGACAAGTTATTCGTGAATTTTCTAGAAATCCTGAAATTATAATAGCTAACTCTACAGAAGACTATAAAATATTTGGAATGGAAGATATATTACCACATTCCTTTGGTCCAGAAGACCTTGATGGAGATGAAAATGACAGAGAATAATTTTAAATCAGGATATGTATCAGTAATTGGTAGACCAAATGTTGGTAAGTCAACATTATTAAATGCAATAATCGGAGAAAAGATTTCAGCTATTTCTTCAAAACCGCAAACTACTAGACAAAATATTACCTTTATTCACACAGATGATGAAGCACAAATAATATTTTTAGATACGCCTGGCATTCAAAAGCCTAAAAATAAGTTAGGCGAATTTATGTTAACTGAATCAAAAGAGGGAATTGAAGATTCAGATGTTATCACTTATATAGTTGACACTTCTAAGAGAATAGGTAAGGCAGAAAGGTCAATTATAGATTTACTAAAAGAATACAAGGGAAAACTACCTATTATTCTTTTAATAAATAAAGTCGACACGATAAAAAAGGAAGAGCTCTTAGAAATAATTTCTATGTATGCTGAAGAAGATATATTCGATGATATAATTCCTATTTCTGCAATGAAAAATGATGGTGTAGATATTTATCTAGAAAGCCTTAAAAAGTATTTAAAGCCTGGACCAATGTATTATCCCGAAGATATGATTACTGACAAAAATGAGAGATTCATCGTAGCAGAAATTATAAGGGAAAAGGGCTTAATGTACCTTAATGAAGAAGTCCCTCATGGTCTTGCAATCTCTATTGAAAAATTCAAAAAAAGAGAAGACAAAAACATCTATGACATTGATGCAAACATCTACGTTGAAAGAGATTCTCACAAGGGGATTCTAATTGGTAAAGGTGGATCCATGTTAAAAAGAATTGGAACTGAAGCCAGAGAGGAAGCTGAAAGACTTCTCGATGCCAAGGTGAATCTTCAAATTTGGGTTAAGGTTGAGAAAAATTGGAGAGATAGGGACAATTTGGTAAAAAGATTTGGTTACGACAAATAATTATACCCTGGGAATTGTCTTAAACGAAATGGAATTCGGTGAGTCTTCTAAAATAATTAGGGTTTTTACCAAAGAATATGGAAAAATTTCCATTATGGTCAAGGGAGCTATGAGTCCAAGATCAAGAAACTTAAGTGTTTCTCAAGTTTTTGGTCTAAATGAATACCTATTAAAAAAGGGACAAAGTTTTTTTTATATTAGTGATTCAAAAATTTTAGAATCAAATTTTAAAATAAGAGAAAACTATGATAATTTAATTTACGCATCCTTATTACTAGAAATTATAGATAAGTCTTCAATAAATGGTGAGGCCAATAAAAAGGCTTTTGACCTTTTGAGAAAAACCTTAAAATTTTTCAATTTCACCAGAGATCCCATTGGTCTTGCCTTGGCCTTTGAACTTAAGTATCTTAGCTTTATAGGTTACAGGCCTAAACTTGATATAAAAGAAAAATCTTACTTTTCCATAAGAGAAGGAATTATTGATTTTCAAGATCCTTACTCTTATTCACTGACAAGAAGGGATTTGATCTTTTTAAATTCAATTTTATATGGAAAGTTAGAAGATTTAGAAAATATAGAAGATTTCGAAAATAGCAGAAAAAAATACCTGCAAGCAGTTTTAAGTCTGACAAGCTGTTTAATTAAGGAGGAAAAAATGTATTTCCAAGATTTAATAATGACATTGGAAAATTATTGGAAGGAAAAGGGAGCTATTATAATGCAACCCTACGATATTGAAAAAGGTGCTGGAACAATGAATCCAAACACTTTCTTAAGGTCTCTTGGACCTGAGGAATGGAAGGTAGTTTACGTTGAACCTTCAAGAAGACCTGCTGATGGTAGATATGGGGAAAATCCAAATAGACTATACCAACATCACCAACTGCAAGTTATCTTAAAACCATCTCCAGAGGATGTCCAACAACTTTACCTAGATTCTCTTTTTGCAATTGGAATTGACCCAAAAAAACACGACATTAGATTTGTTGAAGATAACTGGGAATCTCCTACACTTGGTGCATGGGGTCTTGGTTGGGAAGTTTGGCTTGATGGCATGGAAGTAACTCAGTTTACTTATTTCCAACAAGTAGGTGGAGTCAACCTTGATCTTGAAAGTGCGGAATTAACTTATGGACTTGAAAGAATTGCTATGTATCTTCAAAATGTTGAGTCAGTTTATGACATCCAATACAACGAAAACATTACTTATGGAGAAGTATTTAAGAAAAACGAGTTTGAACACTCCAAGTATGCCTTCGAAACAGCTGATGTTGATATGCTTAGAAAACTTTTTGATATGTATGAAGCTGAAGCTCAAAGAACTATTGAAGAAGACATTGTTATAGATGCTTATGACTACACTCTTAAGTGTTCTCACGCATTTAACTTATTAGACGCTAGAGGAGCTCTTTCTGTTTCTGAAAGAACAAGCTATATTCAAAGAGTTAGAAATCTTGCAAGAATTGTAGCAAAGACACACTTAAAGCACAGAGAAGAAATGAACTATCCCCTTATAAACAGAGGTGAAATAGATGAATAAATACTTACTTGAAATTGGAGTTGAAGAGTTGCCATCAAGATTTGTCAACATGGCAATAGAACAACTTGAAGAAAAATCTCAAAAACTATTAGTTGAAAATGAACTTGGATTTGAAGATGTGAAAGTTTATGCAACTCCAAGAAGACTTAGTCTAATTATCGAAGGCTTAGATGAAAAACAAAAGGACATTACAAAAGAAGTAAAGGGACCTGCTGTAAAAATTGCCTATGACGATGAGAAAAATCCTACTAAACCTCTTTTAGGATTTATGAAATCTCAAAAAATCACTGAAGATGATATTGTAATTAAAGAAGTAAAGGGTACAGATTATGTATTTGCCCACATTTCTTCAATTGGAAAAGAATCTGCAGAAATATTAAAGGATATAATACCAGGCCTTATTAAAGATATTAACTTCCCTAAAAATATGCGTTGGGGTGGTAAAAACATTAGATTTGCCAGACCAATAAGATGGGTTGTTTCACTTTTAAATGACAAGGTTGTTGAATTTGAATTTGAAGGAATCCATGTTGGAAATACAACTAAGGGACATAGATTTTTAGGTTCATCAGAAATTAAAATTGATAATGTAGAAATTTATGAAAAACTTCTAGAAGATAACTATGTAATTTTAGATCAAAACAAGAGACGAGAAATCATAAAGTATGAATCTACAAAAATTGCAAAATCTCTTGGTGGGGAAATTCACGAAAATGAAGATTTATTAGAAGAACTTACCTACATTGTTGAATACCCAAGTCCAATCAAAGGAAGTATTAAAGAAAAGTACCTAAGTCTTCCAAAGGAAGTTGTAACTACAACAATGATTGACCACTTGAGATTTACTCCTATCTATTCTCAAGACGGAGAACTCTTACCATACTTCATAACAGTTAGAAATGGTACAAGAGATTACGAAGATATAGTAATTGCAGGAAATGAAAAAGTTCTTGGAGCAAGACTTGAAGATGCTAAATTCTTCTATGATGATGACATCTCTAAGCCACTTGAAGATTATGTAGAAAATCTAGGTGGAGTTTTATTCCATGATAAGCTTGGAACAATGCTTGAAAAAGAAAAAAGGGATGGAGTTGTTGCAAAGAAAATTGCAGAATCTCTATCTTTTGCAGATGAAGCAATTGACGCAATAGAAAGAGTGGCCCACCTATCTAAGGCTGACTTAACTACAAAAATGGTAATTGAATTTACAGAGCTTCAAGGTGTTATTGGAGAAATTTACGCCCTAAAATCAGGCGAAAAGGATATTGTTGCTACTGCAATTAGAGAACAATATCTTCCAAAGTTTGCAGGAGATGCTCTTCCAGAATCAAGTGTAGGTTCTATCTTCTCACTTGCAGATAAAATTGATACAATTGCAGGACTTTTTGCAATTGGAGAAATTCCTACTGGTTCTACAGACCCCTTTGCATTAAGAAGGTCTGCAATAGGTGTAATAAATATTATTAGAAATAATTCTTGGAAATTAGACTTAAATGAGGCTGTAGAAGCAAGTTTATACGAATATATTAACGATTTAGGACTAACATTTAATCACGAAGAAGTTATTGAAAATGTAAGAGACTTTTTCTTTGGAAGAATAAAAACAATGCTTCAAGAAGAAGGAATAAGATACGATATAATTGACTCTATCCTAATTCCTGAAAGTGAAATCCACAATATATTTGACAAAGCCAATGAATTGAATGACTGGTTTAATGAAGATAGAAGCAAATTTGTTGATGCATACAATAGAATAAACAACTTAACTAAGAATGTTGACCTATTAGAAATTAATGAAGAATTATTTAAAGAAGATGCAGAAAAAGACTTATACAATAAGTTTGTAGAAGTTGATAATAAGTTTAATGAAGCCATATCATCTGAAAATTACAAAGAAGCTATGGACTTGTTAAATGAACTAGTTCCTGTAATAGATGTATTCTTTGACAATGTAATGGTAATGGATGAAGACGAAAAAGTAAGAGAAAATAGACTTGGACTAATCAATAGGATAGAGGAAAATATTCAAAAAATATTAAAAATCGAAAATATTGTGGAATAGGTCGGTGAGTAAATGAAATTCAGCGATAGGCAGACTGAAATAATTGATATTGTAAAAGAAAAGGGACCTATTACTGGCGACGACATTGCAGAAATTCTCGGACTATCTAGGGCTACAATTAGGTCTGACCTTTCTGTTCTTACTATGATAAATATATTAGGAGCAAGACCAAAGTTTGGTTATTTTTATACAGGTAAATCTATTTTTTCTCAAATTTCTAATGACCTCAAGAATTTACGATTAAAAGATTACATGTCTCTTCCTTTTTCATGTGATCAAAAGACTTCTGTTTATGATGTAGTTGTAGATCTTTTTATGGAAGATTTGTCTTCTATGTTTGTAACAGAAGGTGGGTATCTTGCAGGGATTGTGTCGAGAAAGGACCTAATTAGGTTTATGATAGGAGATGCTGATATAAAGGAGACTCCTATTAGCGTAATTATGACTAGGATGCCTAATATTTTTTATGTAGATATAGAAGACAGTGTTTATAAGGCTGCCAACTTAATTGTGACAAAGGGAATTGATGCCCTTCCTGTTGTTAAAAGAAAAAATGAAAAGGATCTTGAAGTTGTGGGCAGATTTACAAAAACCAATGTAACTAGACTTTTTGTAGATGTTTGCGACCAAGAGATAATATAGGAGGAGAAATGAATAAAGACGATAATCAACTCACTATTTTTGTAATCTCAGATTCTATTGGAGAAACTGGAGAATTAATTGCAAAGTCATCTGCAAGACAGTTTGAAAAAGAAAATTATGAAATCATCAGGTATCCTTATCACAATAGTATTGAGCAAATAAAACCAGTTCTTGAGAAGGCATCTGAAATTAAAAACAGCCTTGTAGTTTATACAAATGTTGTAAAGGAAACAAGGGACTTCATTGAAGAAAAAACTCATGAATTAAATCTTCACACAGTTGATGTAATGGGTGAGCCTCTTCTTCAAATTCAAGATATTCTAGGTTATGAACCTTTAAGAGAACCAGGCCTAATTAGAAGACTTGATGAAAATTATTTCAAAAAAGTTGAATGTGTTGAGTTCGCAGTTAAGTATGATGATGGTAAGGACCCTCGTGGTGCAAAAAAAGCTGATATATGTCTAGTTGGTATTTCAAGAACATCAAAGACACCTCTTTCTATGTATCTTGCAAATAAACTTTATAAGGTTGCAAATATTCCACTAGTGCCAGAGGTTCCTGTCCCTAGAGAAGTTTATGAAAAAGATGTAGACAAAATAATAGGGCTTACTGCAAATCCAGAAAAAATTATCTCTGTAAGAGAAGAAAGATTAAAGTCTCTTGGACTTACCTCAGGAGCAAAGTATGCTAACTATGACAGGATCAGAGAAGAATTAAACTATTCAAAACAGGTTATGGAAGAATTAGGCTGTTTTGTTATTGATGTTTCAGATAAGGCAATAGAAGAAACTGCTGAAATCATTATTAACCACATGGAATCTAGGAAGTGATTAAATGAACCTTCGAGTTGAGAGAGAGAAACTTGAGCACAAAATGTTATTTGAATATGCAACTTTTGCAGATTCTAGTTTGGGTAGGAATAAAGAAGAAGAAAAATGTAATCTCAGGACTGATTTTCAAAGGGATAGAGATAGGATTATCCACTCAAAAAGTTTTAGAAGATTAAAACACAAGACCCAGGTCTTTATTTCTCCTGAAGGTGACCATTTTAGGACAAGACTCACTCATACACTCGAGGTCAGTCAAATTGGCAGAACTATAGCAAGAGCCCTTAGATTAAATGAAGATTTGGTTGAAGCAATAGCCCTAGGTCATGACTTAGGGCACACTCCTTTTGGTCATTCTGGAGAGGCTGTTTTGAATGAATTAAAATCCACTGGCTTTATTCATGGTGAACAGTCTTTAAAAGTTGTGGACTTTTTAGAAAGATCTGATACTAGGATTGGTTTAAATTTAACTGAAGAAGTTCGAAATGGAATTTTAAATCACTCAGGGAGTGGAAATGCCAAGACTCTTGAGGGAAAAATAATAAAATTTGCTGATAGGATTGCTTATATAAATCACGATATTGATGATGCCATTAGGGCAGGGATAATTTCCTCTGACTCATTACCTAAAGAGTTGACAAAAGTTTTAGGTAATTCTTCGTCACAAAGAATCAATACAATGATAAATGGATTAATAGATAAGTCTTATGGTAAACCAATTGTCGAGATGGAAGATGAGGTCTATGAGGCCACAATGGAACTAAGACAATATATGTTTAAAAATGTCTACATGGATTCAGTGGTTAAGTCTGAAGAAGTAAAAATCAAGAGACTTTTAACAGAACTTTATAAATTTTATATGGAAGACTTAAGTAGAATTCCTGAAAACCACTTAAATCTATATAATGGTAGAAGTCATAGTGACGAAGATATAGTTTCGGATTATATTGCAGGTATGACAGATACCTATGCAAAGAAACAACTAAAAAATATTTTTATACCGAAGGGATGGAGCATTTAATTGTACGTAATAAATGATAATGTTCTTGACGAAATTAGAGATAGGGCAGATATTGTTGATTTAATTGGAGAGTATGTGGACCTTAAGAGGTCAGGATCCAATTATATGGGACTCTGCCCTTTTCATTCTGAAAAAACTCCTTCTTTTTCTGTTTCACCATCAAAGTCTATTTTCAAATGCTTTGGATGTGGAGTAGGGGGAGATGTAATTACCTTTATAATGAAAAGGGAGAATCTAAGCTTTCCTGAAGCCGTAGAATTTTTAGCAGACAAATACAACGTTAGGTTAGAAGTTTATAAGGATGAAAACAAAGAAGCTCGTGAGAAGAGAAATAGGTTTTATGAAATTAATAGAGAAGCTGGTCTTCATTTTTTAAAAAATTATCAGGCATCACAAAAAGCGCAATTATATTTAAAGAATAGGATGCTAAATGGTAAGACTATAAGGTCATATGGTATAGGTTATTCAAAAGATTCTTGGACAGATCTTTATGATCATTTGACAAAAATGGGTTACAAGGAAGAAGAACTTTTAGAACTAAATCTAATTTCAAAAAGCAAAAACGGCAACTATATAGATAGATTTCGCGACAGGGTCATGTTTCCAATTATAAATAGAAATAACAGAATAATAGGTTTTGGAGCAAGAGCCTTTGGAGACGCTAAACCAAAATACTTAAACTCTAGGGAAACTCCAATTTTTCACAAGGGAAATAATGTATTTAACATAAATATTATATCAAGAGAGTCCACTCGTGAAAGAATTATCCTAGTAGAAGGCTATATGGATGTTATTTCTTTATACAATAGTGGTATAAATTATAGTGTAGCAAGCCTTGGTACTTCACTGACTATAGACCAGGCTAATATTATTAGGAAGATGGCAAAAGATATATATATTTGCTATGACAGTGACAATGCTGGTATTAATGCAACTTCAAGAGCTATAGATATATTTTTACAAGCTTCAGTTAAGCCAAAAATAATAGAGCTTGAGGGAGGTCTGGATCCCGATGACTTTATTAAAAAGTATGGATTGGAAGCTTTTGAAAAGAAAATTAAATCAGCTATATCTTATATTGAATTTAAAATAAAAAAGCTCAAGGAAAATTTTAATCTAGAAGATAGCGAAGGACTTAGTAATTTTACTATTGAATCTGCTAAAATCTTATCTAGTATTAAAAATCCCATAGAGAGAGATATTTTTGTAAAGGACTTTTCGACAAAATATAATATTTCCTACACAGCAATAGAAAATTATATAAATTATTTAAATAGAAATAAGTTTAAGGAAGCGAAGAGGGAAAAAGTCAAGGTAAAGAAAAATATAAATGTTGTGAAATCTAATAAGACAAGAGCACAAGAGGAATTATTAGCTTATTCTTTACTGGACAATGATATTTACAAATATATAAAAAATAAAATTGAGGTTTTTTATTTTACAAATGCAATGACAAGGGCTGTTTTTGAAGAGATACCTAGGCTCTTTGAAGAAGAGATGGAAATCAGAGATTTTCTATCAATTTTAGAGTCCAATAAACTTGTAACTAAGGAATTTGTAGAAAATATTATGAGTCTTATTAGTGACATTCATGTTGATGACAAGATTGTTGATGAATTAATAAAGACCATAGAACGAAATTATATCCAAGATAGAAAACACAAAATCCTCGGAAATATCGAAAAGCTTCAAGGGGAAGAAAATAAAAATCTTCTACTCGAATCTTTAAAAGAATTACAAGAAATTAATTTAAAGCTTAACGAGTTGAAAGAGGAGGGCAATTATGAGTGAAAATATAAAAAATAAAGAATCAATTGAAGAGATAAAAAATAAGCTTATAAAAGATGGCAAAAAAGATGGGAAACTCACCTATGAAGAAATAGGTGATGCCTTCGATAAATATGAGATTGATTCTGACGATATAGATGAGCTATATAAAGTCTTTGAAAAAGAAGGAATAAAACTAGTTGATAAAAAAGATTCAAAAGATGATGAAGACGAAGTAGATGTTACTAAAGAGGACTTATCAGTTCCAAAGGGAGTCACAGTTGATGACCCTGTTAGGATGTATCTAAAGGAAATTGGTAAAATTTCTCTATTAACCGCTGAAGAAGAAGTAGAGATTGCGAAGAGAATGGAAGCAGGAGACGAGTTCGCGAAGAAAGAGCTGGACTTAATTCAAGAAGGTAATCTTGGACTTATGAAGGCAGTAGATAAGTTCGACTATACTAAGGGATTTAAGTTTTCTACTTATGCAACTTGGTGGATCAGACAAGCTATCACAAGGGCTATTGCAGACCAAGCAAGAACAATTAGAATTCCAGTTCATATGGTTGAGACCATTAATAAGCTCGTTAGAGTTCAAAGACAACTTGTTCAAGACTTAGGACGTGATCCACTTCCAGAAGAAATTGCACAAGAAATGAATTTAGACGTAGAAAGAGTTCGTGAAATTCAAAAAATTGCTCAAGAACCAGTGTCACTTGAAACTCCAATAGGTGAAGAGGAAGACTCACATTTAGGAGACTTTATACCTGATGATGAAATTCTTTCTCCACAAGATGCAGCTACTTTTACACTATTAAAGGAACAACTCAACACAGTTCTTGAAACCCTAACTGAAAGAGAAAAGAAGGTTCTAACTCTTAGATTTGGACTTGATGATGGAAGGGCTAGAACTCTAGAAGAAGTAGGAAAAGAATTTGATGTTACTCGTGAAAGAATTAGACAAATTGAGGCGAAGGCGCTTAGAAAGCTTCGTCATCCATCTAGATCAAAGAAGTTAAAGGATTATTTAGAATGATAAAATTATCAAAGAGGCTTAATAAAATTGCAGAACTTGTAGATTTTGGGGCTTCGGTAATTGATGTGGGCACAGATCATGGATATGTGCCCAATTTTTTATGCGAAAATAAAATCTCAAGTGACATTATAGCAACAGACATTTCAAAAAATTCTCTTGAAAAATCTATAGAATTAACAAGAGAATTGGGAAATGAAAAATTTGTTAGGAATATTTTGGCAAATGGTATTGTAGATGAAAACCGTGACAATATTATTATTGCAGGTCTTGGAGGAATTCAGATTGCAGAAATAATTGCTAACTCTATTAAAATAGCAAAGTTGTCAAAAAAATTAATCTTACAGCCAATGCAAAAGACAAATATCCTTCGTCGTGAGTTAAAAAATATGGGATTTGAGATATTTGATGAAGAAATAATTTATGAAGATGAAAGATACTTTGAAATTATTCTTGCTAAATTTTCAAATAAAATTGATAAGGGTTTAAAAGAAGAAGACTTTTATTTTTCTAAAAAATTAATTGAGAAGAAAGATAAAACATATCTTTCATATCTTGAGGAAAAGAAAACTTATCTCAAATCTATTATTTCTAGTTTTGACCCCAATAGCACAAGGTCCAAGAAAAGAAGTGAGGAGTTAAACAACTTGTTAAACTTGGTTGAGGAGGCAATAGATGAAATATCAAATTGAAGAAATTAAAAATTTTATGGAAAGATGGGCAAAAGATGAATACCAACTTTCCTGGGATAACTCTGGGAGTCAAGTTGAATTTAAATGGGATACAGGCTCTGTAGTCCTTGCTATGGATGTAACTGATAAAGTTATAGATAAGGCCATAGAAATGGACGCAAAACTCATTATAAGTCACCATCCTATGTTTTTTTCTGGTTCAAAAAATATAATTGAAGGGACCTATCTAGGAGATAACATAATAAAATTAATAAAAAACAATATTTCAGTTTTTTCTTATCATACTTCGATGGATATTGCAGAAGATGGAGTTAATGATACTTTATTTGAAAAATTAAATTTAAAAAATAAGGAAGTATTAACTTATGAAGAAGAAAAGCCCATGGGACTTATAGGAGAGTTTGAAAGAGAACTATCCCTTGAAGACTTAGATAAATTTTTAAAAAATAAATTACAAGTTAATAAAATAAAATATTATGGGCAAGAAAAGAAGAAAATAAAAAAAGTTACCATACTTGGTGGAAGTGGATCGGATTTCATTAAAGAAGCTAAAGAGGCAGGAGCAGAGGCCTACATCACATCAGATATAAAGTATCACGATGGTCAAAGAGCCTATGAGGAAGACTTGATTCTAGTTGATGTTGGACACTTTTATTCTGAAAGAATTATTCTTCCTAAAATTAAAAACAGACTCCAAGAAAATTTTAAAGATTTAGACTTTTATATTCAAGAGGAATCAAGCTTTGAGCTTGATATTTGAGTGATTCAGTGGTAAAATTATCTGGTAAGTAAGGTTGGAAAGGCGAGGTAAGAGCTCACCAGGTCATTAGTGATAATGATGCTATGTAAACCCCATTCGGAGCAAAACCAAATAGGAATAACAGATGCTGCTCGCATCTGCCGGTAGGTAGGTTGCTAGAGATTATAGGCAACTATAATCCAAGATTGATAGTTGACAAAACAGAACGCGGCTTATAGATTTGCTTACTACATACACTTAAATATAAAACTATGCAAAAAGTTACAAAAAAGTTAAATTATTTTTAACAATTTTGTAACTTTTTGTTGTTTTTTTGTAATTATTTTGCTATACTTAATGAGTAATGAAAAGAGTACGCATATAATTAATTTTAAAATACAAGGTATAGGAGTTGTTAGTATTGTTTTCCTTTAAAAATAAATTGCCACTAGGCCTATTTGCACTATGCGCAGTTTCCATAGTGGGCATGAAAGATACGGGAGTATTTATTAACGAACATGTACAAAAAGCATATAGTGGTAATGAAATCGACTTTTCTATAGGAGAAAAAGTTGAAGTCTTAGAGAGAAAGGGTAATGACTACTTTGTTCAAAAGGGCAAAGCTAAGGTTACAATCCCACAAGATAAAATTTTACTTACAGAAGTAAATGTTCCTACATATAAGGTTGTTAAGGCTAGTCCAATCTTAGATGATAATGGAAAAATTATTAGAAGTTTATTTGTTGATGAATATGCAATAGGTGTTTCTACTAATAATGACAAAGCTAAGATTAAATGCAACGATGGAACTGTTGGTAATGTTGATATTAAAGCACTTAAAAAGGTTGCTGACAAGAGAAACAATGTAACTAATGTTGAAGTTAAAAATAAAACTGTTGCAACAAGTGACAATGGCAAGAAATTAAACTTAAACAAAAAACAAGTTGTTAATGTTGTTGACTTTGCTGATGGGCTTTTTGTTATCGAAGACAAGGGTACAAACTACAATGTTCCAGCTAAAGATTTAGACATAGTTTCTGGAATTAAGATAGAAAAAGAAGAAAAAAATAATTCTGATTCAATAATTTCTAATGATGAAAAAGAAATTCAAGAAGCAATAAAAAATAAAAATGTTATAAAAGTTAATTTTGAAGCAAAAAAAGCACCAGGACCAAATGCCTCAACAGCTGCAAAAGTAATCTCTTCTGCAGAAGATAAACTTGGATCTACATATGTTTATGGAGATACTGGTAAAGCTGGATTTGACTGTTCAGGTCTTGTTTATTCAATCTACAATGATGAGCTTGGTATCTCAATCCCAAGATCTTCCAGAACTCAATCTACTTTTGGACAACAAGTTTCAAAATCTGACTTACAAGAAGGGGATTTAGTCTTCTTTAATACAACAGGTAACGGAGTTAGTCATGTTGGTATTTACGTAGGAGATGGCAAATTTATCCACGCTTCATCTGGACAAGGAAAGGTTATGACTTCTTCTTTAAGTGAAGGATACTACCAAGATAGATATGTAAATGCAACACGTGTATTATAATTAAATTTTAAATTAAGAGCCTCAGGGCTCTTTTTTTAGTAGCAAAATAGTGTAAGAAAAGAAGTAATTCATATCTTACACTATTTCGCTTAGCAGGTTTTTAAGGACAAAAAAATAACTCCCAATAAATAGGAGTTATCTTGCAATTTTTTGATTTGTCATATCTAAAATTTTTGGATCAATAGTTTCAAGAGCGTGTTTTATTTTATTTATCATTTCTTCTTTATCTTCCATATAGCCTGTGACATTTATCATGTTAACCATATGTCCGGAGGAATATAGGGTCTTATTTGGTAAATCTAGATTTTCTAAAAGACAAATTTGCTCTTCTAAATTTTCTCTATTTGTAGTTTCCACAAATTCTCCCTTTTCTCTCATATAATAAAGAGGGGAGGGTTCTATAACTGACGTGCTCATTACATATACGCCCTTTGGTGGATAGTAATTTAGAATTTTTGCAGTCTCAATTGCATTTTCTCTAGATTTGCCTTTTCCACCAACACCTTGCATTATTATTGCATGGTAATCCATATCAGTAGCCTTCATCTTATCTAGTCCCCTATAATATCCCTCAATGTCTGTTCCCTTGTTTAAAAATTTTAGTATTTCAGGATTTCCTGTCTCTACACCAAACCAAAGCTCCTTATAGCCTGCTTCTTTTAATTTTTTCATATCCTCAGCTGATTTATTTTCTAAATTATAAAAAGAGCAGTAAGCTGTAATAGTTTTTACTTCTGGTATATATCTTTTTATTAAGTCAGAAATTTCCAAAAGTCTTTCCGTCTTTAAAACAAAGGGATCACCATTTAAAAGATAAATCCTTTCCATAGGCCTATAGGCCCTTGATGGCGAGCTCATTATGGGAACATCCATATGTTACCTCTAAAAGAGGTGTGTAAGCCTCTAGGGGTGGTCTATAAACTTCTCCTGTATAGTGCATAGTTCTCCTTTCATATTCTTATTAAATACTTACAAATAAAAAGAAGCCCGACAAAATCGAGCTTCTTAAAAACTTTAAACTATTATCTTAGAGATGGTCCTTGGTTGTAACCTTGTCCATCGTTTCTTTCGTCTCTGTTTTTAAGTTGAAATTCTTTTCTTGTCATAACGTCATCAACACGAACGTTAACTTCAACAACCTTTAAACCAGTCATTTGTCCAACTGATTGAGAAATATTTCTCTTAAGTTCTTCAAATACCTTTGGTGCTGAATGTCCGTATTCTAATATAATTGATGCGTCAATTGCAGCTTCTTCTTCTCCAACATCAGCAGAAATACCTTTTGTTAGGTTGTATCCACCAAATTGTTCAGAGATACCTGAGAAGAAACCACCCTTCATATCAAGAACTCCTGGAACTTCGTGACATGCAATTGCAGCAATTTTTTCGATAACTGAATCTTCAAAAGTTAGTTTAGATTCGTGTTTTTCTTCTTTTTCAGCTGCATCTTTTACATTATCTTGAGCTTCTCTGAAATCTTCTTGAAGGTTTTCTTTAAATTCTTCTCTTTTTTGAGCTTTTTCTCTCTTTTCTTGTTCTTTCTTGTTTACGCCTGCTAATTCGTTATATTTTGCTTCTGATGCCATTATAAATCTCTCCTTTTAAATTAATACTTATTTAATACTTTCTAAACATTTTCTCTAACCAAAATAAAATTCTAGGATCACCATCTTTAAATTTACCATAGGAATTTCCTATGAAAAATAGAATCATAATCAAAAGTGTTCTGAAAAAACCTATTGTTAAAAATAATACTGCAATGATTAAGCCAAGTAGGGTATACTTGAATTCATTCCAATGAAGACTTGTATAATTTCTAAATTTTTCTTTTAATATAGAAATATCTCTGTCCTTTTTCTTTTCAACAAAAATAATTCTTTGATCATCTTGGTCTTTTCTAGAGTTCTCATAATTATTTTGATAATCCGGAAAATTTCCATAATTATTTCTCATATGAGCCCCCTAAACAACTCTTTTACCAGAATCTTCTTTGATATTGTAGAATTCTACATCTACCTTTGTTACTGAATAACCAGTAAGATCTTCTAAGTTAGAAGACACATCTCTTTTGATTTGTTTGCCTAAGAGACTTAAATCAATGCCTTCTCTTACTCCGCAAGTTACTTTTGCGCTGATTTCATGTTTACTACCATTATTTACTCTTACATCAACATCTGACTTTTTCACTTCATTATAATTATCAACAGTTGTTAAAATGTTATTTTCGACTGCCTTAGAAGTGATAAGCATTTCGCCGTTTTCATCCTTGTCTACAACATAGGAGTTGAGGGAAGGAAGGACTATAACCCTAATTAAAGTAAATAGGGCAAATAATCCGGCTATTGCTGATACAGTAGTTAGGAAATAGAAAAACCATTCTTGTCTATAAAATTCTCCTAACTGTGCCGTTATTTTGCCATAATCGTATAATAAAAAATACGTGCAAAATAAGGATAAGAATAAGGCGATAGAAAAAATTGCATCAATCCATTTACGCCATCTCTTCAACCTAATTCCTCCTTTAAAAAGAAAATCATCAACTAGTGAAGCTCTTCTTAATTTATTTATAACCAAAGAAATTAAATTTAATCGTTTTTTTTAAAAATATTAGGGAAAAGGTATGAAGTTAAAAATTAACAATTTAAAAATTATGTAAATAAGCGATTTTATTGTTCACAAAAAATATAATAAATTGCATAAAACTAATAATATCCTACATCTCAAGTTTAAGTAAATTAACAAAAAACTATTAGTATCACTACAATTGAAGGGTAAAATAATATATAATATATAGAAGTTAAATTTCAATTTTATATTTATAAGGAGGAGAAATGAAAAAAAATAATTTTTTTAATTCATTAGTTTTTAAGCTAATACTTGGAATAATTATTGGTATTCTTGTTGGCAGCTTTTCTAATGAGAGTGCAATTGTTGCAATTGATTCTATAAAAAGAATTATAGGCGACTTAATAGGCTACATAGTTCCCTTAATTATTTTAGGATTTATAACACCTGCCATTGTTTCATTAAAAGAAAGTGCAGGTAAAATTTTAAGCGTGACACTTATTATTTGTTACGCATCAACAGTTGGAGCTGCTACAATGTCATTCTTGGCAGGAAAAGCAATTATACCTAAGCTTAACATAGCTCCAAATGTGGGGGGAGGTAATGTAGTACCGGAGTCCATATTTAAATTATCAATTGATCCGATTATGCCTGTTATGACAGCTCTAGTTACGTCAATCTTATTTGGTATAGCAGTTATTGTTACAAATTCTGAAACTTGGGAGAAGATGCTTATTGAATTAAATAAGATTGTATTATCTATTGTAAATAATGTGGTGATAAAAATACTTCCACTATATATTGCCACAACCTTTGCAGTTTTATCCTATGAAGGAGTAATTATTTCTGAATTACCAATCTTTTTAAAGATTATCTTAATTGTAATAGTTGGACACTTTATTTGGATGACTATCATGTACTCTCTTGCAGGCTTAGTTTCAAAAACAAATCCTAAAGAAGTTTTTAAACACTACGTGCCAGCTTACCTAACAGCAGTGGGAACAATGTCTTCTGCAGCAACACTTCCAGTTGCTATTGAATGTGCGAGAAAATCCACAACTCTTGATCCTAAGATTAGGGACTTTGGAATTCCACTATGTTCCAACACCCACCTTTGTGGATCAGTTTTGACAGAAGTATTTTTCGTAATGACAGTTTCTCAAATTTTAACAGGTCAGCTTCCTGAGACAGCAAATATGATTGTATTTATTCTTTTACTTGGAATATTTGCCATAGCAGCACCAGGAGTGCCAGGTGGAACAGTAGTTGCATCTCTGGGACTAATTACATCAGTGTTAGGATTTAACGACACAGGAACAGCTCTTATGCTTTCAATATTTGCCTTACAAGATAGCTTCGGTACAGCTTGTAACGTTACAACAGATGGGGCAGTAGTATTAATGGTGACAGGTATTTTCGATAAGGTGCCTGGAAGGAATAGAGAAAAAGTTAAAAATTAATAATATTAAAAAAACCAGGTTTAAGCTAAGCCTGGTTTTTCTATTTATAAAATGATTGATTATTAAATTTTATTTTACAAAAGTCTTAATAAATGTAAGTACAATTGGTTGATAAATAATATCCACAAGGAAGGCTCCTACAATAGGAACAATCATCATGGCCCTTCTACTTAAGCCGTACTCGTCATTTATAGCTGTCATATTTACAATAGCTGATGGAGTTGCACCTAGTCCGTGACCACAAAGTCCAGCACACATAACTGCTGCATCATAAGATTTACCAAGTATCCTAAATACAATAAAGTAATTATAAATAAGCATAAAGATAATTTGGCAAATAAGGACTATTAGAACTCCGCCCATTAGGTCTTGTAGTTCCCAAAGCTTTAGGGTCATCAGTGCAAGAGCGAGGTAGAGGTTAAGCATGACATCTCCAATACCATCCACTAAGTTGCCATCAAATTTGTAGATATTAATTTTTTCGTTTAAATTTCTTAAGATAACTGCTATAAACATGGCACCTACATAATCTGGGAAATCCATATTTATTAAGGATCCAATAAACTTTGATACTAAAGTACCAAGAGCCATGGAAATAATAATTGCAGCAACATTCTTAATAATATCTAAGTTTGATAAGTCAGTTTTTTCTTCAGTAAATAAGGCTTCTAATTTTGATGAATCAAAGTCGTCATTATCTGGAGAAAGCCCATTTTTAACAATTAACCTTCTTCCCAGGGGACCACCAATTAAAACTCCGGAAATAAGCCCAAAAGTAGCTGCAGCTGCGCCAACAACAGGTGCCTGCTCGTAGCCCATTTTAGCAAAAGTTGATCCATAACTCATAGCAGCTCCATGTCCACCAATCATTGATATAGAGGATGCAAGTATCCCATAAGCTGGCTCAATATTTACAAGTTTAGCAACACCAACACCAATAGTGTTTTGTCCAAGTGAAAGAATTCCACAAACTAACCAATAAACAATCAAAAGGACTCCACCAGATTTTAATATTTTTAAATTAGCCCCAAGCCCAACAGTTGTAAAAAAGACAAGCATGAAGGTTGACTGAAAAATATTTTCATAAGTAAAATTAAAAGTATTAGTTTTATAGCCAAAAAAGCTAATAAACATAAATAAAAATCCACCTATAACTGGGGCAGGTATACAATATTTTCTTAGAAATTTTAACTTATTCCTTATTCCATAACCTACTAATAAAACAATTACCGCAAGGGCAAGAGTTAATATAGAGTCTAAATTAATTGATAAAACTCCATTTTCTCTAATAAATTCCATTTTTTCCTCCCTTATAATTATATTTCCCTATTAAAAGCCTAACATTAATTTTTATTTCAAACAATAAGTTAGAAAAATCATGACGTATAGAAAGAAATAGTAAGATATTTTTAATAATCGAAAGAAATTAATTTCAATTGGTAATGTGGATTATTTTATAAATAAAATTGTAAAATTTTCATATTTGTAAAATATAAATACAACAAGATGTTAACTATTTTTTATATATCAAAGTGAATCAATAGATATAGATCACTTAGTTGTGTAAATAAGTTTATATGTTAATTTTAAAGTTTTATTTGAAGTCATATATCTCAAAATCATTTTTAAATAATTTGCATCTAATAAGGAAATCTCTGTTTGTTTATATGTGTATTCATTTTTCCATACTTTTATTACTTGCACTGTCAACTTTCATTGTTTTTCATTTGTTACTCTTTCACAAATGTACAGATATATCTGTAATAAATTTTTAGAGTTTTATTATCTAAGAGTATAAATATAAAATATTAATACGAAAAGAACCAGGCTTAAATTAAACCTGGTTCTTTGAAAGATAAAATGTATATTCTGAAAATTTATTTAACGAATGTTTTTATAAATGTAAGTACAACTGGTTGATAAATTATATCTACCAAGAAAGCACCAACAATTGGAACAATCATCATGGCTCTTCTACTCATACCGTATTCATCATTTATTGCTGTCATATTTACAATTGCTGAAGTCCAGCACACATAACTGCTGCATCATAAGATTTACCAAGAACTCTAAATACTATAAAGTAAGCGTAAATTAACATGAAGATAACTTGGCAGATTAGAACAATTAGTACTCCACCCATTAAATCTTGTAGCTCCCAAAGTTTTAGTGTCATAAGTGCAAGAGCAAGGTAGAGGTTAAGCATAACGTCACCAATTCCATCAACTAAATTACCATTAAATTTATAGAATTTAGTTTTTTCATTTATATTTCTTAAAATTACTGCAACAAACATGGCGCCTACATAATCTGGGAAATCCATATCTATTAATGAGCCAATAAACTTTGATACTAAAGTACCAAGAGCCATGGATATAATAATTGCAGCAACATTCTTTATAATATCTAAGTTTGTTAACTCAGTTTTTTCCTCACTAAATAAGGCATCTAATTTTGATGAATCAAAGTCATCATTATTTGGTGTAAGTCCGTTTTTAACAATCAGTCTTCTTCCAAGAGGACCACCAATTAAAACTCCAAAAATTAGCCCAAAAGTAGCAGCAGCTGCACCAACAACAGGTGCTTGTTCATAACCCATTTTAGCAAAAGTTGATCCGTAACTCATAGCAGCTCCATGGCCTCCGATCATAGAAATCGATGATGCAAGCATACCATAGGCGGGCTCAAGATTTACGAGCTTAGAAACACCTACACCTATTGTATTTTGGACTAAAGATAAAATGCCACATAATAACCAATACACAATTAATAGAACTCCACCAGATTTTAATATTTTTAAATTAGCACCGAGTCCTACAGTGGTAAAAAATGCAAGCATGAAAGTTGATTGAAAAATATTTTCATAAGTAAAATTAAAGCTATTTGTTTTATAACCTATAAAAGTTATAAACATAAATAAAAATCCACCAACAACAGGAGCAGGTATACAATATTTTCTTAAAAATGCTGATCTGTTTTTAAGACCATATCCTACTAGTAATACAATTACAGCAAGTGCAAGAGTTAATATTGAGTCTAAATTTATTGTTAAAACTCCATTTTCTCTAATAAATTCCATAAAATCCTCCTTTATTAACATTTTATCTCATTAATATTTTATCATGATTATAATTTTGTGACAATCAACTTGTGGTAATTTAATAAATTATAATAATAAATATAAAAATCACCTCCAAAGATATATTAAAATAAGATTAAATGATAAGTGATATCAAAAAAAATAAATGGAGGATAAAAATGAAAAAAGTAAATGTTATATATTGGTCTGGTACTGGTAATACAGAAAGAATGGCTGAAGCTATAGTTAGAGGAGCTGAAGCCGAAGGTGCTGAAGTAAAATTAATTCAAGTTGGATCAGCAAGTGAAGATGATGTTAAAGATGTAGAAAGAATTGCCTTTGGATGTCCTGCCATGGGAGCTGAAGAGTTAGAAGAGATGGAAATGAGACCTTTTATGGATAAGGTAAATCCACTTCTTGCAGGGAAAAATGTAGTTTTATTTGGTTCTTACGAATGGGCAGATGGTGAATGGATGAGATTATGGCAAGAAGAGGTTGAAGACACTGGAGCGAAACTTCTTGCTGATGGATTTGCAGCCTATGATGATCCAGATCAAGATGCTTTAGAAGAATGTGAATCCTTGGGAAGAGATCTTGCGAGGTCCTAATGTATGATAGAGTTTTAATAGATTTTTTAAATCATATTAATAATTTTAAAGATTATGATTATATTCTTGCCCTAATAAAATCTACCGTAGCACCAACCTTTAATGATCTTAAACTGGGAACAATGATGAACCTTAGAAATGCCAAGAGACCATTAAAAGATTATTGGATGCAAAATAAATTTATATTAAGAGATGCCTTAGGCCTGGATTTTTACGAATTGAAGGAAGGGGAAGATTTTGTTTTAGTTTATTTTTTTAAAAATAATAGACTTGAAAAGAAACTTTCGCAAATAAAGATTAGAGATTTTTTAAATTTATATGGATACATATCTTGTGTCTCTACAGGTGACTATCTAAATTTACTGAGCCAAAGGTTTAGAGAAACATGTCCTGATGAAATTGGAATATTTTTGGGTTATCCATTAAAAGACGTTATAGACTTTAAAGATAGGGATAAAAAAGCTTGTAAGTGTACAGGGTATTGGAAGTGTTTTAATAACGAAAAGTCATCTCTTGAGGCCTTTAAAAGGTTTGATGAGGTAAAGCTTATTGAGATGAGGAATATTTTGAAAGCTTATAATTATTAATAAAAATTTAACTATAATTATCAAGAGGACCAAGCAAATTAAAGTTTGGTCCCTTATTTTATAAAAAATTAATAGCAAACAATCTTTATTTTATGTATCCTAGAAATTTT
>QWBY01000770.1_pt1 | contig 22205 bp, 5 predicted proteins | sample 1972471 | NCBI WGS metagenome assembly QWBY01 (sample SAMN09866722, study PRJNA288562) | Human gut metagenome isolate term6_stool, whole genome shotgun sequencing... | reverse complement strand
CCTTTAAAAAATCAAGAGCCCTTTCTCCACTTGGAAAATCTAGTGCAATAATTACATCCTTTGCCATATTAACCTCAGCTTTCTCCAGTCGCCTTATCTTGCAAGTAGGCGTTAATAAAGATATCTAAATCCCCGTCCATTACCTTTTCCACGTCACCAACATCTACATTAGTCCTGTGGTCCTTGACCATAGTGTAAGGTTGGAATACATAAGACCTAATTTGTGAACCCCAAGCAATTTGTGAATAGTTGCCTTGAAGGTCCTCGATTTTTTCCTTCTTTTCTTCTTCAGCGAGGGCAACAAGTTTTGCCTTTAACATGTTCATTGCCTTTTCCCTGTTTTGGATTTGGCTACGTTCATTTTGACATTGAACTACGATACCTGTAGGAATATGAGTGATTCTAACAGCTGAGTCAGTAGTGTTAACGTGTTGTCCACCAGCACCAGATGACCTGTAAGTGTCAATCTTTAATTCTTCATCCTTGATTTCAACTTCTGTGTCGTCATCAATTTCTGGGAAGACATCCACAGATGAGAAGGAAGTATGTCTTCTCTTGTTGGAGTCAAAAGGCGAAATCCTAACAAGCCTGTGAACTCCCTTTTCACCCTTGAGATAACCATAGGCATTGTCTCCAGAAATTTTAAGAGTAACAGACTTAATACCAGCCTCGTCTTCCTTTAATAGATCAAGAGTTTCAACCTTGAAGCCCTTGTTCTCAGCGTATCTAGTGTACATCCTTAGGAGCATGCTTGCCCAATCTTGTGCTTCAGTTCCACCAGCACCAGCGTGGATAGAAAGAATTGCATCGTGGGAATCATACTCGCCATTTAATAAAGTATTTAATTTAAATTCCGCAGTGTCCTTTTCAATCTCATCAACGAGCTCTTGGAAGTCAGAGTAAGAAGAGTAGTCATCCTCAATTTCCATTAGGGCAATAAGGTCCTCTGCGTCAGTAATCAAGTCAATTAACTTGTCGTATTGATCTATCTTTCTTTGGTATGAATTAGTTTCACGTATAACTTTTTGAGCGCTATCATTGTCGTCCCAAAAACCTGGTTCCATTTGTTTTTTGTTTAGCTCAACAACTGCTTGGAATTTTCCAGGCGCTCCTTATCTAAATAGATATTTTGCTCCATAAAAATCCTCCTTTGTATTGCTTATTTTAGTATAACACAGTTGATATAATCACACTAATATTTTGTTGGAAGATGGACATAAATTTTGATTTATTGTTTTGATTTGAATAGTTTTATTAAATTAAATTTCTTCAACGCCATAAACTTTTACAATTTCATAAATTTTTACAAAGTCATAACATCTTACAAGTTCATAGTTTTTTATAGAATCCTAAACTCTTATTGACTCATAAGCTTCCACAAGTTCGTAAATATTTATAGAATGATAAAATCATATAGCTTATAAGTTGTAAAAATAAAAAAACACAAAAGTAAACGTAAAAATTTGCGTTTGCCTTTGCGTTTGAAATAAAACGTAAATTATAATTTGCGTTTGCTTTCTCGTCTATTAATTAAGCGTATTTAATTATAAATCCTCTATTATACATTAAAATTTTATGTTTCCCTTACCTAATTGAGATACCAAAAAAACAGAGCCTATAAACAAGCTCTGTAAGAAAAATTATTAATTTTTTGAAGACACAGGTGAAGTCGCTAATACCATATTAGAATGAGTGATTATGAAATTCTATCATAATTTCTAGAGTTCGCTACACTAATAGTCATCATCTTAACACTTAGTAAAAAAAGTAGTCAAATATGAAACCGCATCTCGCTTTCTGTAAGGGTTTCTATAAATTTACCCAAACGACTACACCCTTATCTCAAGAAAATTAATGTACCTTCAATTGATTCTAAGATAACATATCAATAAATTATAATCAACTAAAAATCAACTGTTTTACACTATCTATAAATTCATTTTAATTAATAAAATTTAAAATCTTAAATAAATTTATAGTTCATTATTTTAAATTCAAATTTTTTAACTCCATTCCTTTCGCTTATCTAGATATAACATTATTAAAGTATAAATAGTAACTACATTTATTAAATTTGTATAAAATTTTGCTCCGCAAGAATTTTCATCTGGGAATAAAAAAACTGCACAAATAAATAATATAATTAATGAAAGAAGCTGTGTTCTATAATTTAAATACATAACTAATAGACTCGATTGATTATTATATATGTTCTTTGAGGAAGAACTTTTAATACCAATTGATTCAAAAATACTGAAACAATACATAGCTTTTATAATTAAAAGTGTAATAATATCACAAATTACTTTTGTTAAAAAAAATACTATAAATAGATTAATCGCTTCTATATTTGTAAATTTAAAATGATTGAAATTTTTTATAAAATCGCTAAAGTCTATATTAATTATTATTGAAAAAATAGAAATTATTATAATCATATTCATTGAAATAAATGTTGGTTTAACAATTAATAAATTTGAATTATTCGAATCATTTTTATTGTTAATATCTATAAAGTTATAAATAATAATTCCTATAGAAATTAAAACTACAAAAAACTTCCAAAATAATCTTGTTATACATCTTAAATTAATTTTGAATTTATCACTTATAGAAAAATTCAAAAGAGTTAACAAACTAGAAATTAATCCTACAGACGAAAAAATAAGAATGTAAAGTGAAATTATAAAAATTATTCTATCCTCAATTTTAGTTAAATTTTTAAAAACAATCATCAATATTGTAGAAATAATCGTAAGAATAAAGAAAAATATAGCATATATTATAAATTTTTCTATTTCCTTTTTTTCTTCTATTTTCCAAATATTATCTACATCTTTCCATAAAGTAAAAACATCCTTTATTGATTTGGAAAATTTATTTAAAAGTTTTATCATAATATATCTCCTTCAATTTTCTCTTTAAAAAATATTTAAGAAAAAGGACTCATGCTTGAGTCCTTTTTCTATAGCAAATCAAAATTATTTGATTATAGCTTTCCATTCTTCCATGTTGTTTGCAAGTCTTGCAAATTTATGAGTATGGTATGCTTCTACAAGTTCATAATATCCCCAGTGTCCTTTATATGACATGTCTTTGTAATTGTGAACTAGATTTTGGTTTGCATCAATATAGTTTTTGTCAGGGTATCTATCGTACAATTTGTTTAACATAGTAGCTACTTCTGCTCTTGTTATTGAATTGTCTGGTTTGAATGTTCCATCTGGATATCCCTTGATTCTTTCATTACCATATGCTTGGTTGATTGCTGCTTCAAACTTGTGACCTTTCACATCTTCGAATGGTGCTACTGTGTCATTCTTCTTGTCGATGTGGCTAATTAGTAATGCAAGTTCAGCTCTTGTGATCTTGTCATTTGGTCTAATGTTTTCGCCTTCTTTTTCTAATAAATATCCTTCTCTAAATGCAGCGTTAATTGCAGCGTTGTACCACATGCCTGCCTTAGTGTCTTTATAGATATTAGAAGTCTTGTCGCTTAGGTCTAGCTTTTGAAGTCTAGCAACTACTGCTATAGCTTCTGCTCTTGTCATATCTCCATCTGGTCTAATTGTATCATCTGGATAACCAAAGATATATTGTTCGTGAGTGAAGATTTCAGGAGGAATAACTTTTTCAGTATCCTTCTTTTCTACAACAGCATAAACTGGATAAGTTGGAACCTTGTGATCCTTATACTTAATTCCAGGAATTTCTACTTCTGGAACTGGTTCTGGCTTAGGTTCTGGTTTCTTATCTTCTTTTACTGTTTTTTCAACTGGGTCAGATGTTTTTTTATCTTTTTCAGTTTGGGTAACAATAACTTTGTCACCATCTTTAAGTTTTTTGTCTTCTGGTACATCTACAGTCCAGTCGCCATTTTTGTCAACAGTAGTTTTTATAGGGTCATCTTTATCTGGTATTTTAACTTCAATATCAGATCCAGGTTCCCCTTTACCAGTAATTTTCTTATCGCCAGGTTTAACTGGGTTTACATCTGGTTGTTTAGATTTTCCAACTTCTTCGAATGTCCAAGTTAAAGTATAAGTGATATTTCCAGTATTCTTATCAACATCTTTTTCCCAATTTCCAGCTTTCCATTCACCAAGCTTCTTATCTTTAGCATCTCTTTCAATTAGAGCTTTTTGTGCTTTTTCAGAAGAAGTATCTGGAGCTTTAGGAGTTGCTGGTGCGTTTTCTGGGTAAACTGCAGTGCCATCTTTAAGGTCAGTTGGTTTTAGAGCAGCTAAAGCTTCTGGAAGATCTTTGTTCTTTGGATTTGTTTCAAATACATACTTAACTTCAATCTTACCTTTTTCACTAACTGAAGCCCAAATAGTTGTTGCTTTTGCAAATACTTTATTAGTGTAGTCTGATTCATTAAATTTAGCAGTGTGAGAAACTTTATAAGCTTCTTTAACTTCTAATTCAGGCGCTGTAAGTGTTACAGTTGCCTTAGGATCAACTTTAAACTTAGCTTGTTGATCAGCTTTGATATTGGCTTTTTCAGCATCTGTATCTTTTACTTTAAATTCTACAAATACATAGTTAGTTGGAATTTCTTCGCCATTTTTTCCTTTTTGATCAGTATCATTATCAACAGGAATTACATCTGGTGCTGTCTTTTTCCATTGAGCGAAAAGTTCTGTGTAAGCTTTTATAGCAAATTTAGCATCTGCTGCATAAGCAGTTCCCTTACCATCAGCTTGAGTGTTCCAGCCTTTGAATTCATATCCAGCTAGTTTGTTGTCAGCAGCTAGTGCTTTAACAGTAACTTCTTCATCCTTTAGATACTTAGTACCATCAGTTGGAGCTGTTCCTCCTACTGTTAAACCTTCTGGTGCATTTAGATTGTAAGTTACAGATAATTCATCAGCTTTTCCAAATATAGCTGTATAAGTTACATCATTGTTTTCTACTTTAGCGAATTCAGTAACCTTAGTTCCATCTTTTTGCCATTCCTTGAATGAGTGGAATTTATCCTTACCTACAAGTTTCGGATTATTTTCAGTTGCATTTTCTTCTGGAACTACAACTCCAGCTTTAACAGCATCTGCCCATTCAGTGTTCTTTAATACTGCATAAGCAATACCCTTAGTTTTTTCAGCGTCGCCTCCTTTGATCTTACCGTTTTCATCAGCAACGAATTTTACAGTTACATAGTCTGCGTCATTTTTGCTGTTGTCTTTAGGATCTTTAGGGAAGTTAGTTGGATTTTCAGGGTCGTCCAACTTAACAACCTTATCTTTTTCTGCATATTGTGCATATAGATCATAGTTTTCCATAGCATCAGTGATAGGAACTTCTAAACTATCTAAAGATTCAGTTTTATCTTGGAATTGTAAACCTTCTGCATTTTTATATCCCTTGTTAGGTTTTACTTTAGCAACAAGTTTATCGTTACTTAGCTTAATACCATCTGCTGGATTAACGAAATAAACAATTTTATCTTCTACAACATTTTCATCTGTCTTGTAAAGTTTACCACGTTGTTTATCGCCAGTGTTTTCTTCCTTATCAGCATGGAAAGTCACAGTTACATAACCATCTGGTTTTTCATTAGTTTTATCTCCATCTTTTTCAGGAATTACACTATCAAGTTTTTTATACTTGTAAGTGATAGTATATTTACCATCTTCAGTGAAAGTTTGAGTTTTTCCTTCTTCAGCAGCTGGTGTAACTTCTACTCCAATTACCTTATAACCTAGGAAAGAAGGTGCTGCGACAGTACTAGCAAGAGAAGCATCAATAGTATCTCCTTCTGTACCAGTCTTAGCTGATGGATATTTCTCATCTAAAAGCATAGCTTCAGTTTTTTCATCTGTTATTTTTTTCTTTTCTTCTGCAGTTAAATATCTGTAATCTTTTGCATCTTGTTCTGTAGAAATTATTTTATTACCTTTATCATCTACATAATCAAAATTAACTTTACCTACTCCCTTTGGAGCAAATACTGCATAAAGAGTTGTATCTTTCGTAAACTTATAAGCATTGCCATCATCAGTTAAAGTTTTATCTGCGTTAACTAATAATCCTTTTATAGGAGATAATTCTTTGTTTTCGTTTATTGTTTGTGCTTCTGTAGCCCAACCTTTGAAAACTGTGTCAACTTCTGTTCCTTTTACTTTTGCTTTTGGTGGTGTTATTGTTTCGTCAGTGTCAAATTTGATTACACGTTGAGATTGAGTTGCTTCGGAAACTCTTTTCTTAAGTTGTTCGTCAGTTTCTCCATCTTTCTTAGGATAAGTCTTTCTAATATAGTCTGTTAATTCAACATCATTGTTATAGATTTTTTCACTGTGACCGATTTCTTGGAATTCTTTATTTCCTACGTGTAAATCTTTATCTTTTTCTTCGTTGACTTTACCAGCACCTGAGTTCAATTTAACTTTAAGAACTTCACGCATTTGGAAACGCCACATGTGGTTATTATCTCCAATTAGTTGATAGAAATATTCAGGTGAGTTTACTTCTATTAATTGTTCTTTTTCATTATCATAATATTTTCTAGAAACTGCCCCTATCTTATCATCTGGAGTATTATTAAGTTGAACTTCACCTTTAGAACCTTGATAAGAAACAAACTTACCAGTAGCTATAGGTGTTTGTCCTACTGACATCTTTAGTTGTGGTTCTGTAATATTACCAGTTGGAATGAAATCTACCATTCCTATAGTATTGCCATTTATGTCATTTTCATCAACATAACGAGGAGTTTTAGGGCCAATAGTTCCATATTTAAGGTTTTCTTTCTTAACATCTACAGGAGCTTGTTTTTTCCCAGCAGAATACAACATACCTTTAATATTAGGACGAGTAGTTTGATCCCCATTGTCATACCATTCTGCTGTATAAGCAGGCATCGTAATTTGAGTTACAACAATATAATAACATTTTCCATTAGGAACTGGATCATTATCATATCCAGCCGCTATTCTACAATTAGCCCTAAAACTATTGTCAAATACTAATTTTAAATCGCCATTTTCATCGCCCTTTTTATATTTATCGGTTGTAATAAATTGAAAATTATTTTCAGAAACTTTCTCAGGCACTGGTACAGTACCAGTTATTTGAACCTCTGCTATAGTTTCATTATTTCTAGGGTTCGCATCATTCCCGATTTGAAGTTTCGCCTTAAAACCCTCTGCTGGAAATTTCCAATCATGCATTTGCCATACAATTGTAGCAGCTGCATTAATTTTTTGTCCGGCTCCATCTTTATCTGGTGTATTTAAGTCAATTGATCTAAAGTGTACACCATCTTTTGCTTTTTCTTTTACTGGACCGACAGGAATTTCAATATAAGAATTCCCATCTCTCCTTACTGTTTCTACTTTTAGCTCTGTTTCTTTAACAGTTGCTTCTTCTACATTAGCAAAAGCCCATGAAGGAAAAGCTGTTAAAATAAACGTAAAAACTAAAAATAGACTTAGTAATCTTTTTTTCATTAACTGCCTCCTAAATAATTATCTCGAGGGGCAAAAGCCCCTTTTGACAATTATATCAAATTTACTTAGTTTTACCAACTACATCTACTGTATTCTCTTTAGGTAAATAGCCGTCTAGTTCAGCTTTTACTTTATAAGACTGACCAGCTACCATTGGTTTATCTAGGATTATAGTTGCTACTCCCAAGCCGTCAGTAACTGTTTCTTTTATTAGCTTGTCTTTGTAATATACACTTACCTTTGCGCCCCTAGGATTTGTAGTGACTGTGATACCTTGTTCATCTTCAGACAATGTCTCTACTAGAAGAGCTAATACTTTTTGTGCTGTAGTTGATACTTTTTCAGATACCACACCATCTTTTTCTACTGTTACTTCAACAAGTGCTTTTTCACCTATTGGTTGTACAGGTACTGGAAGTTTTCCATCATTATCTGGTGTTACTACTTTGCCATCTGGTGTCTTCCACTTGTTGCCGTCATTAGAGTCTTTTTTAACTACAACTGTACCTTGTCCTTCGACTACTACAGTTACCTTATCTGCGTCACCTGGGTTTACATTTACTGTTGTATCACCAGTTGTTACATTATCAACTTTTGGTTTTTCAACTGTGCTTCCTTTAAGTTTAGCAGTAATAAGTGTATCTGTTTCATATTTAGCTGTGTCAAAATCTTTTCCGTTCCAGTTAGCATTGTCCCAACCTTCAAATGTATAAGTCAGATCTGTAACTGTTACTTCTGGTGCAGTAAGTTTAATTTCTTTCTTTGGATTTACAAAGAATTTTGTTTCTGCTTTATCTGCAAATTTACCTTTTGATTTGTCTACAGCGAATGCTATTTCTACATATCCAGCAGGTTTTTCATTGTCCTTACCTGTATTTGGATCTTTTCCAGGAACTACATCTGCTACTTCGCCTATTACAGCATTTATAGTTGTGTCTACAGTGTACTTCTTAGCATCTAATATTAGCTTGCCTGCTTGATCCCATCCATCTAATTTGAAGCCTGTTTCTGCTTTAAATGTTGGTGGGTTAAGTTGTACATCAACCTTAGGATTTACATAGTATGCTGTTCCACCTTCTAATGAACCTTTAGCTTTATCTGCGTCTTTTATTGCAAATGTAACTGTTACAAATCCTTCTGGTTTATCTTTGCCACCTTGATTTGGATCTACAGGTACAACATCTGATGATCCTTCAACTTGTGTAGGAACATCTGCTGATGGTTCTTTTCCTTCTTCTTTAGCTGTTACTAATAGAAGTGTGTTTGGATCTTTCTTATCTATTGTAGCTGTAAAGTTTCCATCTCCGTCAGACTTTACTTCCTTTGGTTCAGTTGTTAATACTTTTCCATCCTTATCTTGGATAGTAATAACTGCTCCTGGAGTAGCCTTACCTGTTACTGTAGTCTTATCTGGTGTAGCTGGTTCATTCTTAGCTTTAAGATCTGTTGGCTTTGCTGAGTACTCATCAACTGGTACTTGTTTTTCTGTTTCGCCTTTATTTCCAGCTGCGTCTTCTGTTGTAACTTTAACTACATCACCTTGTTTAAGTTCATCGACAGGTATTTGTAGTTTTCCGTCGACAGTATTCACAGGTTTATTTCCAACTTTCCATTGACCATCTTGAGGATCTTTTTCAACTACTACTTCTTTGTCTCCAACTTTAACTGTGATTTTTGTTTCACCATTTGTTGGTACTTTAACTTTTACAGTTGTATCGCCTTTTTTAACATCATCAACTTCTGGCGCTAGTAATGTTTTAGTAACTTTAAGGGCTTGTACAGTTTCGCCTGTAGTTTTTCCATGTGAAACTATAATCTTCTTGTTATTGTGGTCTGCTGATGTTAAATCTGTATCTTGTTTAACTTCTTTATCTCCAACTTTTACTGTAAATCCGTCTAAAGCTGTATCTCCATCTTTAAATTTATTATCAGTTGTGTTATAGTCGAATATTTGCATTCCACCAAGAGTATCTCTTACAACAACTTTTAGACCTGTTAAGTTTAGTTTTCCGTCAGTTCCTTCAACATAGGTCATCTTTTTAGGATCTATTACTTGGATGTCTTTGATCTTATCTAAGTCAACCTTGCCACCGTCTGGTTTGCCGTCTTCATTGAAGTCGTTAAACACTGTTGTTGTTTGTGGTTTAGAAATTTTCTTAGGTGCGTTTTCTGCGTAAACTAAGATTTCTGCGCCATTTTCTAATGCTTTGTTTTCGTATTTAGCTTGAAGAGTGTAAGTTCCGTCATCATTTACTTTCAAGTTTTCAACTGTAACTGGTTTTTCTTTACCATCTACTTTTACAGTAACAGTGATTGTTGCGCCTTTTTCAGTTTTACCTTCTATAGTAGTGAATGCTGGTGTCTTACCCTTGTTAGATGCTATAGCTGCTGGTCTTTCTGTTTGACCTGCTTTTGTATCTGGAATCTTGTCGCCGTCTAAGTCTTCGAATACTTTAACTGTTTTGTCTGCTGGCTTCTTTTCGCCTTCTTGAACAGTTACTTTTACATCAGTACCTTCTTTAAGTTTTGGTTCGATTTCCTTAGTTAATTTACCATCTTCACCAGCTGTTGTTTCAATTTTTTTGTCTTCATTGTTAGCATCTTTGTATTCAATAATGACTTTAGCTTTCGGTTGAGTTTCTATTTCTACAGTTGTCTTTGTTGCTGGAACTTTCTTGCCATCTGGTCCATCTGTTCCAATGTTACGTGCAAGTACATTTGGTTCAGGTGTTTTTTCTTCAGTATATTGAGCAACTATATCAGTGTTGTTTTCAAACTTACCAACTAGTCCTGGTTTCCAACCGATGTGGCTGTAACCGTTGTTTGCTGTTACTGTTGGAGCCTTATCTGTAAGGTCAACTAGTGTATCTGGTTTAACCCATACCGATTTTTCAGTAAGTGTACCATGTTCTCCTGCTTTGAAAGTAACTTTGTTGTAGCCTTCTACTTCAGTGTCAGAAACATTATTGTTTGTTGTATAAGTTGCGTTGTGAACTGTAGTTTCAGCATAAGAATCTTTTACTGCTGGATCCCATTTATCAAATGTGTATCCTGCTTTTGCTGTAACTGTTGGAGCAGTGATAGAAATTTTTTCGTCCTTGTAAACCCAGAACTTAGCGTCTCCAGTTAATGTTCCATGATCTTTTGCGTCGAATTCTACTGTTACGTAGTTTGGATCGCCTGGATCTGTTGTTACAACTGTTGCCTTGTATTGAGCAACTATGTCTGTTGCTTTAGCAAATATTTGACCTTCTGTTAATGCTGGATCCCAACCAATATGTTTGTAGTTAGTATCTGCAATAACCTTAGGAGCCTTAAATTCTTTAGTTACTGGTTTTGTAGGATCTACCCAGTAGATGAAGTTTTCTTCTGAAGAGATAACTCCATGTTCGCCCTTCTTAAACTCAACTTTTACAAAGTTGTCTGGTACATCTGGTTTCTTGTCTCCTGGTTTTTGTGGTACTACACTTGCTCCATCGTAGTCGTATTGTGCCACATGAATAGTATCTTGATTGTACTTAGTAGCCACTGCTGGTGACCAAGCGTCGTTACCAGTCTTAACTTTCCAACCTTTGTTTGCTGTAACTTTTGGTGGAGTTAATTTAACTTCTGCGTCTTTTACAACCCAGTAAGTCTTTGTTGCATCATCTGCAATTTTACCAAGGTTACCTGCTACAAAGTCTACCTTTGCATAGCTTTCTACATTTTCAGTAGGTTTAATTGTCTTAACAGTATCGTCGTATTTTGCATTGATTACTGTTGGTTGTTTTGCCTTAGTAAATGTTTGAACTAAGTCTTTGTCCCAACCGATATGAGATTTTCCTGTAGTTGTTACTGTAACTTTAGGGGTCTTTGTTCTAAGGTCAACGAGTTTACCTGGACGTACCCAAACTGATTTTTCAGTTTTGTCGCCTTCGAATTTTCCGTCAGTTCCAGAAATGAATTTAACTTCTTGGAAGCCCTTTACTTCTACATCCGAAATGTCTGAGTTAGAAGCGTACTGTGCAACATGCTTTGTATCTTCTTTATAAGATTCTTGAAGTTTTGGTTCCCAACCTGCGAAAGTAAAGCCATCTGCAGCTTTTATTTCAGGTGCGTTAAATTGAACTTTTTCATCCTTTAGAACCCAGATTTCAGTCTTTGCATTTTCTACAAACTCACCGTGGTCGCCTTTTTCGAAAGTAAGTTTTGCGTACTTATCTTTATCTTTAGCGTCTGGTTCAGTTGTAGTTACTTTCTTTAGAACTTGTGCTTCTGTTTCAAAGTCTTTTGAGAAAGTTTCTGGGATAGCAACTGACCATTTAGGTTCTGCTACTCTGTAACCTTCTTTTGGAACGATTGTCGGTTCTGTTACTGCTGACTTAGGAGCATCTTTCTTAACTAAGAATTTAGAAACTCCGTTAAGTCCTGCGTTTTCGCCAGATTTGAATTCTACTTTTACATAGCCTTCAGGTGTCTTTTCAGGGAATTCGCCTGGTACTTCTACAACAGTTTTCTTAACTACAACTGTCATAGTGTGTTCAGCCTTAACTCCTTGAGTATCTTCTGCTGTGTAAACAACTCTGTAAACTCCATCTTTAGCTACCATAGCAGCTTTTTCAACTACGTTGTTAGTTCCGTCGTAGATTGTGTATGAATAGTCTTTGCCGTCAACTTGTTTTATGTTGTCATCTTTTACAGTTACGCCATCATCAAGATTAATATCATCACCTACAAAGATTTCTTTGTAAGAAGGTGCTGTGAATTCAGGGATTTTATTTTCAGTTAAGTCCTTGATAGCTGCTTTAATAGCCTTATAAGCTTCATCAAGTTGTTCTTGACCTTTATCTGTAACTGGTACAGATTTAGCAGGTTTCTTTGTATCTGCATCAATTAAAGCTTTACCTGCATTAAATTGTTTTTCAAGTTCGTTTAATTTAGCCTTGCTTACACCTGGTTTATCTTTTAGGTTTTCTAAAAGTTTTTCTGCTGTTGGTAGGATGCTATTTAGTTCGTCTGGGTTTAGACCAACAAGTTTTTCTACTGCTGGTGATGCTTTGCCTGCCTTTGGTAGTGTTACTCTTACCTTGATTGTTTCGCCGGCTTTAAGTTCTCTTGTACCTGCGATGAATGTACCATCAGCCTTAGCAAGTGTAATACCGATTACTTTGTCGTCCTTGTCAAGGATTTCAACTTTTGCACCTTCAAGTGTTTCCTCACTCTTAATCCTACCTTTAACAACTTCGTCTTTGTGACGAGGTGCGTTGGCATCTTTCTTAGAGTCTTTGTCGTAGTCGATGTCTACTTTTGTATCGATAACTATAAGTCTTTGATTTTGAACTTCTAAAGATGAACCATCTTCAAAAGTTACCTTTAAAGTACCTGGGAAAGTACCAGCATTGTCAGTAGTTCTTTTAGTTTCTGTTATGTCAGTTACGGTTGCTGCTTCTATTAGTCTTCCTAATACAGCATCTTCTCTTTGAACTGTAACTCCCTTGTTCCAGAACTTGCCTTCGATTTTGTCGCCTTTGTATGCTGTAATGTCTACTGCTTTTAAGCCGTTTGTTTTAAACTTGTTTGCTATTTCTTCTGTTGCTCTTGCGATAAAATCTGTTGAAGTTGTGATTTCTTTTTCATATGGCTTGTCAAGTTTATCTGACCCAACATACCATGCCGGATCTTTGTAACCATCGTTTGCAGCCTTTGACACATCAGCAAATTTATCTTGTCCTAATTTGTCGTTAGGTTTAACTGCGTATACAGCTTTTGTTACTGTGCCAGACTTGATTGAGTCTTCGTCTTGGCTAACTGTTACCTTGAACCAATCCTTTGGTATTGGGTCGCCTTCGTTAATCTTGTCGCCGGATTTTACAAAGTGTGCAGTATATGTTTGTCCTTCTGCTGCCTTACCTAATACCGGTTTCCATTCAGTAAAGCCATAGTTTTCTTCTGGGACAGTTGTGATCTCAGCTTTTTTAGAAAGGTCGATGCCTGGTTTTACTTTTGCAAGTACTGTTTCGCCTTCCTTGTCGCCGACTTTAACCTTACCCTTTGTTTCACTTTCTGATTTGAAAGTTACTGTTACATAATCTGTTGGGATTGGAAGTCCATCCTTGTCCTTTGTAGGAACTTCTTCACCTGGAAGGTATGGGATGATTTCCACATCACTTGATTTGTAGCTTGCGTTAAGGTTTTTTGTTTCTTTTGCAACGGCAGTGCCAAGTTCACTAAGTGCTGGTGTCCACTTGTCAAAAGTCTTACCAGTGTCAACCTTCTTTTCACTTGTTAGTGGGAATGGCTTTGTAACCTTATCAACTTCTGCTTGAGCTGTTGTATAAGGCTTGCCTGCCTTTACATCTACAACTCTTGTAGTATCTGTAGCATTGTCTTTAGTGAAAGTACCCTTGCTTCCATTTCCTGTTTCATCAGCTACGAGTTTGATTCTTGCATAACCTTCTGGGATTTCGCCAGGATTGTGTGGGTCTTTTGGTGTTACTACATCCTTTTGTCTTTGGATAGTAACTTTACCACCGTTTAGTACATCGTATGTTGATGTAAGTTTGTAGTCGATTCCACCAGATTTAATAGCTTTTTCTTCTACTATTAGTTTAATTGAACCGTCGATTAACTCATCTTCATCGTCAATTTGTTCTTCTCTTAAGATGTCAGTACCATTATTTTTTAGATTGAATGTTAATAGAGGCTCATCAGTACCGTTTCCAAATTTAGCTAAATTTTCAAGATCAGTGTCTGCTGGCTTTTCTTCTTTTTCGTCGGCAATGTCAATCGCCTTACCATATTCATCAATTAGGTTGTAAGTGATTGTTGTACTTACAATTTGTTGAATTCCTATTTTAAATGTTAAATCTGCCTGATTTTTAGGCGAAAAAGAGTTTTTGTAATCAAAGATTGCATTAATCTTAACTAGAGAATCGTTGTTATCGTACTCTGTCATAAGATAGTAGTAGTCTACTGTTTTTGAAGCATCTAAAGTTACTTCAGCATCAATATTACCTTCGCTAGAAATCTCAAAGTCTTTTGATACCTTGTTCCTTTCTGACGCAACTTTTTCTCCTGGTTTTTTATCTTCTTCATAAGCAACTTCAATCCAAGCTCTGAACTTTTTATTTTGTCCAAAGGCTTCCCAGTCAAATGCTTTTTCCCCATTATCAAGACCTTTTGCTGTTGTCTCGATTTTTAGAGTTTCTGTCCTAGTTGTGGAAGCAGACCTAGCCCTATAAGTGGACATAGTGCCTGAATTAAACCAGGGCATTTTAGATTTTTTAGTATTTTTGAATGCAAATTCTTCTGTTCTTTCATTTGTTTTTTGTCCTTCAGATTTTTGTGTTGTAGGACTTGCTCCTTCCATGGCATGGACTGGAGTTTGAAATACAAAAACTTGAAGGGTCATTATAATAGAAAGAATCAGTGAGATTATTCTCTTACTATTCATTTTTTCTCCTTTTGTATTATCACTTGGGGAGACTGGCTCCCCATGTGATGGTTATAAACTTACAATATTATCTGATTTCATGGATCCAAGGGTTGTTAGTATAAACTTTTGCATCTTTACCAGAGCCTTCTACACAAGAACCTTCTATTATAATTTGTGTATTCTTTTCTAACTTATAGTTGTTACTTAAAGTGAATTTTTGGAACTCGTCTGCTTTATTAATAGTAAATGTTTGAGTGTGAAGAACTTCCTGCGCATCATTTATGAAAGTAAGATTAACGCTTGTATTTGCTTTTTCAGACTTTAATCTGACAAAGTTACGTCCAACTCTCGGATTCCTTAGAGTTAATTCTAATTGATAAGTTTGGTCATATTTCAACTTAGTTGTTTTTTCATTTCCAAACTCATCTGTAGCAGTAATCCATACGCCATGAAGAGTGATATCTTCGTTATGGGCGATTTCATTGTAGAACTTAATTACTTGGTCCTTGTCGCCTGTAAAGACTTGGTTACCTTCAGCACCTTTTACGCCTTTAGTACCTATTTCAATAGTAACTTCCTTACCTGGAACTTCATCAAGTGTAGCGTCGATGTTGATATAACGTCTAAATCTCTCATCTACCGCCTTACCTGTTGCTTCTGGTCCCACTAGGTCTAGTTTTACATAATGACCTGTGTCTGCTGGTGGTGCATTTGGTGTCTTAGGATCTGGACCAAGTGGTGTATATGCTCCACTATCCTTATTTCCTACTGAGTAGGCTTCTAGCTTGCCTGGTTCCTTGGACTTGATACGGATAAGGTCTCCGTCTGATACCTCGCCTGTGATTGGCATTTCAGTTGTAGTACCACCTAAGTTAGTTCCCCTTACAGTTATCTCACCTACATCAACCCATTTTTGACCATCAAATTTTTGAGCTGTGTAAGTTGTACCTGAAACAACTTGGTCTGTTGGACCTGGGTTTGGAATTACAAATTCAAGTCTAGCCTTATCTTCACCCTTCTTCATGATTTGATTCATTTGCTCTACTGGATTAGATACTAAGACTCTAGTAATTACTACCTTGCCCTTGTCGCCTTCTACTTCAGTTTTTGCACCTTCAGCGCCTACTTCTTTTACATAGGTTCCGTAAATAGTCCTGTTTGGTTCATCTGCAGGAAGGCCTTCAAAGTTGAACTCCCCGATAGTCAGTTTACCTGTGTTTTCATCTAAAGTAGCTGTCATACCATCAGGTGCAGTGAAAGTTTTACCGTCGGTGCCTATTTCAAAGCGAATATCCTTATAAGTTGTAGTCTTTCCATCTGTTGATGTAGGAATCTTTAACTTAAGGGCTTTTAGCTTTTCATTTACTAAACTTGGTCCAAAGTTGATGGAGATAGTCTTGTCTGTTTCCTTCACTGAATTAAATTCAGGAGTCGGCATTGATTGTGGTGTATTTGTAAGGAATATGTTGTAACCTGTTACTTCTTCTTTAGTTTCACGAGCTTTTCTTACTGTAGCTTGTCTAGATGTTGCTGAAGTAAAGGCGTCTACCTTTCCATTAGTTTCTACACCAAAGTTTTGTTGCTTAGCAAGACCGATTCCGTATGGGTCCCCTCTTGAAATTGTTTCATGAAGGTTTCTAGGTGCTCCCTTGTCAAGTTCTGCTGATTGTCCAGAAAGCTTAACATAGGTTGTTATACCAAGGGAGTTCCAGTCGTAGATTCCTCCTTGTCCGTTATCTTGCTTGAATTTTTTGTAAGCTTCTGTCTTTCCTTGAGGTACTACTACTGCTACATAGGATTGTCTCATACCTTCACGGTCAAAGCCTGGTGTCTTCCATGTTAGGACTTTATTTTTTCCATTCCATGGTTTGATAACTTCATCGCTATCTAGCAATAAGTCATTTTTAGTAAGTGGGTTGTAAGTTGCCCCTTGTAAAACAGTAGGTTTTGTATAGTCTGTTACTGCTGTTCTGTAAAGTAGGGCAATTTCTAAAGGTTTCTTCTTAGCCTGCTCTACTGTATTCACATACTTACCATGCGCGTGTGTTGCATCAGCTTCACCGATATTCATATATCTTGGTTGAACTTTTACATCAAAGTAAGGTCTATAGTTTGCATATAGGTGGATGTCTTTACCTTCCTTCATCAAGGCTTCATAGCCTTTGGATACGGCGAAGTTGTAACCATTTGGAACATAGGCATCTTTGTAATTACCTAGGTATTCAGTTGATTCGGTTCTCTTAGGAAGGCTCTTGCCGGCCTTAGTTTCACCTTTTTGGATCTCTCCTATACGTTCGTTGTTGTTACCTGCTATGAAGTCAGAATTTTTATCATTTGTATGACGATCTAGAGTCCAACCAACGAAAGTGGAATTTTCCATGATAAAGTTTTCAAGTCTTGGATCAAAGTACTCTCCAAGAGCCTTGGACCTATACTTGTAAGGTGCTAGTGGAAGTTTTTTGATCACGTTATTGTTCTTTAAATTATCCTTAGTTGCAGATGTCATTGCGTCAATTATATTATTTGTAGTAGTAACGTCATCTGGTGTAAAAGGTATACGAACTATAGTTTCTTTGTCTAATGTAGTGTTGTTAGAGTGTAGAACTAGGCTTGGTGTACCCCAAACTGCGTAAACTGTTCTGTTCTTGTCAACTGGTGAATATTCGTTGAAGATATAAGTTTGTTTATCTTCATCAACATCTTTCCATTGACTAAGGTCAGTTAAAACCTTCTTATCCTTTTCTAGTTCATAGAATTGGTCTATAGCATCCTTTGTAGGAGTGTCTACAAGTTCTTTAGTTGTCCAACCTATAACTGTCTTACCATCTTTTCTTGGTGTGGCATCATAGTTACTTGATAGTGCTTCGTCGAATTCAGCATCTGGATATAGACGTTTGATGAATTCTTGAACTGCTCTGTCTTTTATAGCTGGATCTGAACTGTTTACACCGTAGGCATAACCGTCGTGGTTAAGGAAGTTTGGATAAGTTACATCCTTGTCCTTATCAAAGGCATCTGTTTCTGTTAGAGATTTTCTCTTAACCGAAATTGTAGGATGGTCTTCGTCTACACGGATGTTGTTTTCGCCTTCTTTTGCCTTAAATCCATTACCCTTGTAGTTCGGATTTGGCTTACCTGTTGTATCAAGTCTTTTAGCTTCCTCAAGTCCCTTTGCATTTAGTTTTTCTGGCTCAATTGAGTATTCCTTGTTAAGTGGTACTATCTTATCCATAGCAACATTTTGCTTTGGATATAGCATAAACTTAACTTTTGCTTGAACTTGTTCGTATACTGGCGCAGATTGTAGAGATGTATGTCTAAAAGAATTAAACATAACAGGTTGGTCCTTAATTAGACCCATATCTTCAACTTTTGTTTCTTGGTTAGACTTTGCAAAGTCATCGCCACCGAAGTAAAGTTTTTTGATAGTAAATCTTAAACCTTCAAATTCTTTGTCAACAACTTGGTTAAATTTATCAAGGCCTTTTACAGTTCTCTTTTCAGAAATATCGTCAGGATTTACTGCTTCAGGGCTTTCCTTGTCTTTTAATTTACCATCTGTTCTTTCGTAGCCTGTGATTTCTCCCTTATCATCAGAATCAGAGTCAATCCAGTTTTCACCGAAGTGTTCATCTGTTCCATTTTCTTTTGGTTTGTAAAGTGATGCTAGTACACCACCTTCAGTTCTCATAATACCTGTGAAGTCTTTTGAATCTGTAAAGATTTCATCAACGATAGGTGTGTATTGCTCTCTGATTGCTGAACCACCGATTGTAGAAACAGTGTTCTTTATATATAAAGGGTTGTAGAATATGTCAGAGCCGTTTGCCTTTTTTACCTTCTTAAGGGTTACCTTCTTGCCGCCCATTAAGGACTTGGCATTTGTCAGTTGAGCTTTGGTAACTCCAAGTTGGTCACCTGTTGCTAAGTCAAAGTGAATTTTATCTGCTTTAGCTGAGTAGTCTTTTGGAAGGTAGACTGTAATTGGTGTGCCTTTTGGTATAGTTCCACCAATGGTCATCGTATGCGGTGTTAAGTGCATTTCTTTACCATAAGGTGAAATTGCATATGCGTTAGTTCCATCATTAAACCAGGCAGTACCTTCACGCTTCCATGACTTCCATATTCCATCCGCTCCACCGATGTTTAAAATAAAGTCGGCCGCTTTGTTTCCGGATGATATACTGGTAGTAATGCTTTCATATGGTTCCGGAATTAATCTATAGAAGACATTTTTTCCCGGTGGATATACTATATCTTCCTCTAAAACGCCTGTATACTTGCGCATACCTTCGTTGTTAGATGTTATATAACGAGTATCGAACATAAAGTTCTTGGAGAACTCTTTGTTCTCAATCATATTGGCATTAATACGATTCGGGTCGATGTTATACTCAAATACACCTAAGGCTCCATTAGTTTGATCGCCTTGATAATAGAAGTTCACTGAGTCCGTTATCTTTGTATAAACATGGTTTTTATCAGATGCTTCAGGATTGTCCTTAGTCGCAAATTCTTTTGATCCAAATTGTATAAAGACAGACTTGTCATCTCGAGTATAGATTGGGTTGTTATTTTCGTCTAACTCGATTTTACCATCGGCAGTCTTCTTAACTCCGTTAAGGTCCTTGGCAAAGATATCTATAGGTTCACCGTATTTCTTTTCACTTGGATAGAAAAGTTGGTAGGTACCAATCTTTGTCTCCGGATCTGTAAGGTCTAGATAACGAACAAAGTCCGGGTCCAGAGTTTGGCGTAGACCTATATCTTCTCCAAAAGCTTTGTAGTCTCCCCTAGTTGTTCCAGTTTTAGCAACAGAGTATATAATCCTTACTTTTTTGTTTTCTCTATCCAGTTGCAATGTTGAGTCTGCTGTGTGGAAAATATCATTATATGCAGATGACTGAAGCATGGAGATTGTAGTTGATTCTATTAGGTCTCCAGGACGTTTTGAAAGGTCGCCTACAACAGCTGTTTTAGTATGGGTGTTGTAACCAAAAGATGAATATTTCTTGTCTACACCTCTAGCTGATGTGGAGTAAATCTTTAAATTGTCGTTGTTACCATTGTAAAGACGAAGTTGCACTACTTGAGATTTTCCTTCAAAGTACTTATCCCAATCAACATCTTTCTTTAAAACGACGTTTACTTCCCTGTGACCGTATTGGGCACCAAAGTTCCTAAATGGGAATTGATAGGTGTAGGCTGTTTGTTCTCTAATAGTAGTAGTTTCGAACCTATCAAAGTTATCAATCCTGTAAACCTCAGTTTGTTTCCATAGGATAAATGAAGAATCAGTGTCGATTGCATTATAAAGTTCTTTTGGGAAACGCATTACATACTTGTCCCAAACTCCTGAGTCTTTACCTCTATGTCCAATATCGAACTTAAGCACTATACGGCCTTGGTCGTCTAAGTATCTACCTAGGTAGGTAAAGCCAAAAGTATCTGTTGGGTCTGATCCATTGTAAGCGTTAACAACTTTTACACCTGCTGGTAATGACCAGTAAGATGATCCGTCGTCACGGCCTTCTCCTGAACTCTTGTCCCAGTCCACTGGTGGCTTTCCTTCCGTGTCTACTGCACGGCTGCTTGTCTTACCTGGAGCTGATTCATTTACTGGATTTGCCCAAGTACTTGGGTCTGCAGCTCCTCGAGTTGAATTCTCCCCTTCGCTAGGGTTTTCTGATTTAACCTGATCTATCTTGCGAGGTTCAGATATGGTTAAATTATTATTTTCTACATTTGCATTTTCTGTTATCGATTTAGTGGTGATAATGCTAGTTGCAAATACGTCTAAGGGCAATATTCCTATGACCATAATTAAGGATAGGACTAATGCCATTAGTCTTTTTGTAATTTGTTTTTTATCCATTTGTCTCTCCTTTCTATTTTTTTGGATATTAAACTTTTATTTATATATCGCCTCCTATAATGTCGTCCATAGTTTGTATATTTAAAAAATAAATAAAAATGCATACTCATGGACTATATTTATATGTATTCATTGTACCAAATTAGTACATATTTTTCAACGAGATTTAGTATTATAGCTAGTTTGATGGCATATATTTTGTATGATTTTTATCCATTTGTAACTTTGTACTTTTTTTATACATTCTTTTAATGAAGTGTAATCTATAATTATTTTCTATTAATATTAAGCTGATTTTGCTTTAAATTCATAAAGTGTTAAATTTTATTTTTCTATAAATCCGATGTTTACTAGCTTTTATCGGGTTTAGTGTCGTTCTTTATTTATTGTAATACCGATATGTTTTGATTGGTCTTGCCCTATACATTGTCTTTCTGCATTTTTAGGCTTTTCTTTAAGTTTTTAGATAATCAATCTTCATGTTTTTAATTTTCCGGACTTAATATCTATAAACTTTTTCTATTGTAAATGTATGCTTTTAATTAATTTTGTATTGTTTCAATGAAATACATCAAAAATATTTTGTTAATTTTCTTTATTTTACAAAAAAATTTTTCAAAATAAATTTATTTTATATTTTATTCCTATTTAAAGATTTATATTTTTAATCTTTGTGAGTTTATAGGAAATGTTTCTTCTATTATATTGTGTTTTATTTTTTTTAATTTGTAGTTAGCTTATTATTTCTTAGTTTATATTATTATTCATAATAAACTTTTATTAAACTCTAGCTTAATATGAGTCTATAAGTTTTTATTAAATACTAGATTTTTATGAGTTTATAAATTTTTATTTTTAATTTTTATTTAATAGGCTGGTTTTAAGATTTGATTTTTAAGTTTTGCCTAAGTCTTAGCATAATATAAACTCGTTAGATTTGATTTTTAAATTTTACTTACCTCCTACTTATCTATGATCCCATAAGTTTTAATTTTAAATTTTTATTACTTAGTAATATCCTATAACTTCGTGAAATCTTATAACTTCATGAGAGCCTTTGACTTCATGATATCCTACTAAGTCATAAAACTACGTTGTTGAAGTAACTTACATAAATAAGCATAAAAAAAGAAGAACCCCTAAGGGTTCCTCTTAATCATCAACAACTTATCTTCTAATATAAATTGTTGCACTCTTATCTTGTTGTTCCCATTCAATATCTTGATCAGCCTTATCTTTAGTGTTTCCGTTTGTTAAACCAAATACATTGGCTACGTTAGTAACAGAAACTAAAATTCTGTTGTTGATATTAAGTGGTTTTGAGTCCATCTTAACAGTCTTGCCGTTAGAAAGAACTATTTCATCACTGTCGATTTGGATTGATGCTGTCAAACCATCTTTTGTGAATGTTGCAGTTCTTGTCTTTGCATCCCACTTAACATCTGCTTGAAGTGCTTCAGCTACATAT
>QWBY01001459.1_pt1 | contig 22318 bp, 21 predicted proteins | sample 1972471 | NCBI WGS metagenome assembly QWBY01 (sample SAMN09866722, study PRJNA288562) | Human gut metagenome isolate term6_stool, whole genome shotgun sequencing... | reverse complement strand
AGCCCAGAGAAAACTTCTGAGGAAGAAATTCAAGAGAGGGCTTTAAAAGAATTTGACCAAGCAGTGGAAGCTTTGCGAGAAAAAAATATTCATGTTGATGTCATTGAGGACTTTGACGATAAGACACCAGATTCAATTTTTCCCAACAATGTCTTTGTGACCTTCCCTGGCAAAATTTTTATTTCGGAAATGTACACAGACAATAGGAATGAAGAGTACGATAAAATCCTTCCAAAACTTAAGAAGATTCTTGACTACAACAAGGCAGAAATAGTTGACTTCAGAAATAATGAAGGAAGAGTCCTTGAAGGAACTGGAGCTGTAGTAATAGACAGGTGGAATAATATTTGCTACGGCAGTCTTTCAAAACGTTGTGACAAGGGCGAATTTTTAAAATTCTGCAAGGCCTTTGACTTGAAACCTGTTTACTTTAGGTCCAAGGACAAGGGAACTTACATCTACCACACTAACGTCTTGATGATGGTGGGAGAAAAGTTTGCAATTATTGCAGATGACTTAATAGTAGAGAATAAGGATGAAGTTCTAAAGTCCCTAATAGAGTCAGGCAAGGAAATAATTTCTCTCAACCAAGAAGAGTTTGATAACTTTGCAGGAAATTCTATTGAACTAAAGGGCCATGACAAAAACATTCTTGTTATAGCTCAGTCAGCCTATGATCATCTTAGAAAAGAAAATAGAGAAAAAATTGAAAAACAGGATGAGATCCTTCCAATTGATGTTGGCCATCTTTTGGGCAAGACAAGTCCCCGAAAATTATAAAATATATAAGGAAGACAAGTCATGGGAAAATTTTTTGATACTATTAGGAAAAATTTTAATGGTCATAGCCTCAATAATTTTGGCAATTGGAGTTTATGTATAAAAGCAAGAGGGAAGTCAAGTGAAGAAAAAAATCATAAATATAATAGAAATTATTCTTGTGATAATCTTGCTCACAAGTCTTTACAGGATTTACAACTACAACAAGGAAGACAAGAACTTTAAGTCTGCCACAAGAGAAGTCCAAGAAAAATTTGAGAGAGAAGAAGTTAAAACTTCTAATCCAGGACTTGATGAGAAAAAGAAAAGGGACCAAGAGGCCATAGAAAAAATTGAGGCCCTAAGAAAAGACTACCCTTCTGTTGTTGGTTGGATAAGAGTTGGTGGGACAGATATAGACTATCCCATAGTCAAGGGAAGTGACAAGACTTCTCTGACCAGAACACAATTATCTACGGTCACAACAATCAACGTGCCGGTAATTTTAAGGACCTTCACAAGTATGAGGATAAAGATTTCTTTAAGAAAGACAGGTTTATAGAAATTTATTCACTTAGTGGCTACAAGAAATACAAGGTCTTTGCAGTTTATAATGCCGATCCCTACGACAAGTTTAGGAGTCCTTCTTACACTATAGAAGAAGGGAAAAATCTCTTGGCCTATATCAAGGAGAGAAATCTTGTAAGTGCGGTCATGCCAGAAGAAATAAAGGACATACTAACCCTACAAACTTGCTCGCCTGGAGATACAAGGCTTGTGGTTCAAGGGGTTTTAGTTGAAGATTAAAAGTCGCCTTAGGGCGATTTTTTTATGTAAATTTTTATTGATTAGTAAATAAATACTAGCTCGTAACAAATCATAAGTTCATAGAAAGATAGGACTTAATAAAAAACTATAAGTTTATGGAACAGCACAAATTTATAAATAAGTACAAGCTCGTAAAAAAGTACAAGCTCGTAAAAAATTACAAAGTAATAGTAAAACACAAAGCCATAAAAAATAATAAACAAAAAAAGATATTTTCCTTTAATTTACAAAAGTTGCAAAAAAAAGATATTTTCCTTTAATTTACAAAAGTTGCAAAGATTGTTATAATATGAACAATTAGGAGGTGTTAATTTGCCGAAGAATGCAAGGGGTATTTCCGAGACCGTAATAAGGAGAATGCCAGTTTATCATAGGTACTTAAAAGAACTCATAGAAGATGGAGTTGAGAGAGTTTCTTCAAAGGAACTTAGTGGACTCACAGGTTTTTCTGCTTCGCAAATTAGACAGGACTTAAATAATTTTGGGGGATTTGGCCAACAGGGATATGGTTACAACACCAAGGCCCTTAAAGACCAGATTGATAAAATTCTTGGAATAGACAAGTCTTACAAGAGCATAGTTATTGGTGCTGGTAGATTGGGACAGGCCATTGCTAGATACAATGGATTTAGAGATTCTGGTTTTAATGTGATTTCACTTTTTGATATCAAGGATGACATAGATGACATAAGTGGGATTAAGGTCCGTAAGATGGAGGACTTGGAAAAATACATAAGAGATGAAGGAGTAGATGTTGCCATTATAACTGTGCCTAGAGAAGTTTGTGAAGACGTGGCAAAGAGAGCGATTGACGCAGGTGTAAGAGGAATTTGGAACTTCGCACCCTACGACTTAAAGGGACCAGAAGGCATTATAGTTGAAAACATAAGACTTAACGATTCACTTCTAACCCTATCTTATTTTATGAAAGAAATTAGCTGACCTATTATTTTATAATAGGTTTTTTATTTATAGGAGTTTTGTTTTTAATGAAGATAAATTTTGATGAAGGTCTTTGCAAGATTAGTGACCTAGAGGAATTTGATCCCAGAGATATTTTTACCTGTGGTCAGGCCTTTAGGTGGTATGAAGAAGAGGATGGGTCCTTTACCTTTGTAACTCATGGCATAGTTGCCAATGCAAAAAAAGTTGGAGATGAAATAATTTTAAAGGGAGTGGATGAAAAGTCCTTTGAAGAAATTTTTTATGACTACTTTGACCTTTCTCGTGACTACAAACTTGTAATGGAAGAGCTTGCCCAAGACGAGGTCATGAAGGATGCCACAGACTATGGTAAGGGGATAAGGATCTTAAACCAAGACAAGTTCGAGACAATTATTTCCTTTATAATTTCTGCCAATAACCAAATACCTAGGATCCAAAAGGCAATTGAAAAAATTTCAGAAATGTATGGGGACTATCTTGGAGAAGATGAAAATAGAAAATACTATGCATTCCCGAGTGCTCAACAGCTTGCCCTTGCCAAGCCAGAGGACCTTCGTGAGTTTGCAAGAGTTGGCTTTCGTGACAAGAGGATAGTTGAAGCCTCAAAGCTAATTGCATCAGGTCAAGTTGATATAGAAAAAATTTCTGAAATGGACCTAGAAGATGCCAGAAAGGAACTTCAGACTGCATCCTCCTCTTTGCCTTTGACAGGAAGGAGTCCTTCCCAGTTGACGTTTGGATAAAGAGGGTCATGGAAGAATTATACCTAAAGGAAGTTACACCAAAGTCCAAGATTGCCACACGTGGCAGGGAAGTCTTTGGTAAGAACGCAGGCTTTGCCAACCAATATCTCTTTTATTACGGAAGAGAAAATAAGTTGGGCAAATAATTTTATAAACTTATAATAAACTAAGAAAGACTGAGTTTTTTATGACTCAGTCTTTTTTGATGAACTTCTATTTATTATTTTAAATTTTTAATTTATTTTCAAAAGGGAATTACTTTTGAAAGATTTCTAACTTTTCTATCCTATCAAAGGCTTCGTTGATCTTGTCCTTGTTAACTGTTACGGCAATTCTTATGAAGCCGTCGCCAGCAGAACCAAAGGCCTTGCCATCTATTAGGTTTACGTGAGCCTTTTCCAAAATTTCTTGCACAACTTCATCAGTTGTCATGCCTGGAACTGAAATTTTTGGGAAGATGTAGAAAGTTCCCTTAGGTCTCATAACTTCTACATGCTTTAATTTTTTTAGCCTGTCGTAGGCAAGGTACATCCTCTCCTTGTATTCTTCGGCAAGGGGTGGGCAGATTCTCTTTCTTTGATTAATTCCTACAACTCCTGCGTACTGGCAAAGTGTTGGGACAGAATAAACTGTGTTTGTGTGAATGGCAGTCATGGACTTGATGAGGTCCTTGTGGGCAACAATAGCGCCAAGTCTCCAACCAGTCATTACATAGTCCTTGGACATGGAGGAGATGGAAATTACTCTGTCAAAGTTCTTGTCCCACTTAATCATTGGAGTGAAGGCAGACTCATAAGAGTAAATTGTGTAGATGTCGTCACAAATAACCAAGATGTCGTGCTTAACTGCAAGATCATAGATTGCCTTTAGGGTCTCGTCACTATAGACTGCTCCTGTTGGATTGTTGGGAGTGTTTATGATGATTGCCTTAGTTTTTTTATTTATTAATTTTTCAAGTTCTTCTGGGATTATGTCAAAATCATTTTCGAATTTTGTGTCGTAGAAGACAGTCTTACCTCCAGCCATGTCGATTTGGTCTGGGTAGACGCTGAAGTAGGGTGAAGGAACTATAACTTCGTCGCCTTCTTCTAAGAGGGCTTGAAGGATTAAAAACATTCCCTCAGTTCCTGACATAGTAATCATAACTTCATCAGGATCGCAAAAAACTCCAAAGTCTTCTTTATAAAAACTTGCCACAGCTTCTCTTAGTCCTATGTAGCCTTGTGGATCTTCGTAGTGAGTGTGACCTGCCATTTGTGAGTCGTAGGCTTCTTTTATTATTGCCTCGTCAGTCATGAGGTCGGGGTCACCAACACCAAAGTTAATAAAGTCTGGATAGATGCTAGAGTAGTCTACAGCATAAATTGATTCTTCTACATTTCTATATTTTTCACGGATAAATTTCTTCATGAGAACCTCCTTTTAATATCTAATAATTTATTCTAACATAAACGGATATTTTATTAATGCCAATGTTTTAATTCCTTAATTTAATAGAACCTCTGTGATATAATTAAATTAATATAAATAAAATTTTATAGGAGGAATCCTTTTGGATAAAATATTAGTAAAATCAAAGGGCCCACTTAAGGGCAAGGTTAGAATTTCAGGTGCAAAGAACGCAGCTCTTCCAATTTTAGCTGCAACAATTCTTGGAACGGAAGAAATTGTTTTGGAAGACGTGCCTGAGTTAAAGGATGTTGAAATCATTACAGAAGTTCTTAGAGGGCTTGGACTTAAAATAGAAAAAGATGGCAACAAGCTTGTAATTGATCCAAGTGGCCTTAACTCTTACGAAACTGACTACGAACTCATGAGCAAGATGAGGGCATCCTTCCTTGTTATGGGACCACTTCTTGCCAAGTTAAACAAGGCCTATAACTCCCTACCTGGTGGCTGCAACATTGGCTCAAGACCAATTGATCTTCACTTAAAGGGCTTTAAGGCCCTAGGTGCAAATATAGAAATGACTCACGGAGAAATCAAAGCTGAGTGTGACAAACTTGTGGGCACAAGAATCTATCTTGACTTCCCATCAGTTGGAGCAACAGAAAATATTATGACAGCTGCAGTCCTTGCAGAAGGCGAAACTATTATGGAAAACTGCGCCATGGAACCAGAAATTGTTGACCTTGCAAACTTCCTTAACAAAATGGGAGCCAAGGTAATGGGTGCAGGAACTTCTACAATAAAAATCAAGGGCGTAGAAAAGTTAGGAGGTTGCACTCACCAAATTATTCCAGATAGGATTGAAGCAGGAACCTTTATGGTAGCTGCGGCAATTACTGGTGGAGACATAACTATTGAAAATATAATAACATCCCACCTAAAACCAGTTATAGCAAAGTTAGAAGAAACTGGTGCAAAGGTAATAGAAAATGGAGACACTGTTAGGGTTGTAGGGACAGATGATATTAAACCAATTGAAATAAAAACCCTACCTCATCCAGGTTTTCCAACAGACTTACAAGCGCAATTCATGGCCCTTTTAACTCAAGCCGAAGGACAATCTTCCATAATAGAGACAGTTTTTGAAAATCGCTTCATGCACGCAGAAGAACTTAAAAAGATGGGTGCAAAAATCAAAGTAGTAGATAGAGAAGCTATACTATTGGGTAAGAACAAACTATACGGATCCAAGGTTGCTGCAACAGACTTAAGAGCAGGAGCTGCCCTTATACTTGCAGGACTAGTTTCCGAAGGAGAAACTGAAATTTCTGAAATTCACCACATCGACAGGGGTTATGAAAAAATCGAAGAGAAATTTAGAAATCTTGGAGCATATATAAAAAGAGTCTAAGAAAGGAAGATGATAATGAAGAAAAGAGTAATTATTGGAATGCTTTTAGTGCTTTCACTGTTTATGACGGCTTGCTCTTCTAAGGACAAGTCAGGAGAAGAGGGAAAGGTATTAAAAGTTGCAGTTTCTGAAGATACTACAACGCTTGAGCCTAATGCACTAAATGATGATTACGCAGAAAATATTTTAATTCAAGTTTATGATACTTTAGTAAAGAGAAACGCAAAGGGCGAACTTGTAAATTCACTTGCAGAATCAATTGAAAACCCAGACCCACAAACTTTTAAGATTAAATTAAGAGATGGAGTTAAGTTTTCTGATGGAAGCCCACTTACTGCTGATGATGTAATTTTTACACTTCAAAGAGCAGCAGGAAGTGAAAAGTTTAAATCTTTTTATGGCAAGATAGATCCAAATTCCTACCAAAAGGAAGATGATTTAACTTTTTCCTTTAAGTTAACTGAACCAGACGCTGCTTTTTTAAATTCACTATCACACCCAGCTGTGTCTATTGTGTCTAAGACCTATGTAGAAGGTGGAGCAGACCTTGCTACTGCACCAATGGGAACTGGACCTTTTGTATTAGATGAATGGGTTCAAAATGATCATGCGACTTTCTCAGTAAATGAAAATTATTGGGGAGACAAGCCAAGTATTGCTGGCATCGAAATGAAGGTAATACCAGAAGCTTCACAAAGAATTATTGAACTTGAATCTGGTGGAGTAGACCTTGCATATAAAATTGATCCATCAGAAATTCCTAACATAGAAGAAAACAAGGACTTAACTCTTTACAGAAAATTAGATAACTCAGTTCACTTCATTGGATTTAACATGGACAAGGCTCCTTTCGACAAGAAGGAAGCAAGAGAAGCTATGGTAAATGCAATTGACATGAAGACAATTTTTGAAACTGTTTATATGAACAGTGGAAAGCTTGCAACAAGTCCAATTAACCCTAACTTCAAATATTCTATAGCAGATTCTCTTGAAGCAAACAAAGTTAACAAGGAAAAGGCAAAGGAACTTTTTGCTGTTGCAGGAGTAGGGGAAGGCACAAATATTTCCATCTACACATCTGACAACACTCAAAGAGTTAATGTTGCAACTATGATGCAAGCCCAATTGAAGGAATATGGAATTGGTCTAAATATAGAAAGACTTGAATGGGGAGCTTTCATGGATGCCTTAAAGAGAAAAGAGCACAACATGTTTATCATGAGCTGGAACCCATCAATTGTGGATGCCCACTATGAACTTTTCCAACCTTTCCATTCATCAAACAAGGGCCAAGGACCAAACTTTATGTACTTTGGAAATGAAGAACTTGATAATTTAATAAAAGAAGGTCTTTCAACAGTTGATGATGCAAAGAGAGCAGAAATTTACAAGAGAGCTCAAGAGATTAAGGATTAGATATGACAAAATATATTTTAAAGAGACTCTTAATTTTAATACCTACTCTCTTGGGAGTAAGTTTTATAGTCTTCTTGCTCCTCTACCTTTCTCCAGGTGATGCTGCCCTTGCTGCAGCTGGACCCAATGCACCTAAGGAAACAGTAGAGGCGATAAGAGAGAGCCTTGGACTAAATGAACCCTTCCTGGTTCAATATGGTAATTACTTAAAAAACTTGGTCCTCCACTTTGACTTGGGAACAAGTTACCAATCAGGGAGGTCTGTTACGGCAGCTCTTTTAAGAGTTTTTCCAACAACAATTAAGCTTGCAGGTGGTGCCCTTATAATTGCCATTGTAATGGGAATATCTTTTGGCGTTCTTGCAGCCCTAAAGAAAAACAGCTTTATAGATTCTATAATCACAGCCTTTGGAATGGTGGGCCTTGCAATGCCAATCTTTTGGTCAGGCCTTTTACTTATAATAATTTTTTCTACTAAGTTAAAAATCTTGCCAGCTTCAGGATTTTCATCTATTAAGCAGATGATCCTCCCTTGGTTTGCCCTGGGTTTTCAATCCTCTGCAGTTATTATGAGGATGACAAGGTCGGCAATGATAGATGTCTTGGACAAGGACTACATTAGGACAGCCTATGCCAAGGGACTTTCAAAGTCCAAGATTATTTTTGTTCACGCCTTAAAGAATGCAATGATTCCAGTTATAACTACTATTGGACTACAAGCTGGTGGACTTCTTGGTGGAAGTATTTTGACAGAGACAATTTTTTCTATTCCTGGTATTGGAAGACTAATGGTTGACTCCATAAAGACTCGTGACTACCCAATAATACTTGGAGCAATTATGCTCATAGCCATTGTTTATTCAGTGATTTCTATTGTGGTTGACATCCTCTATGGATTTATAAATCCTAGAATTAAGTCAGAGTACAAGTAGGTGGACTATGATAAAGAGATTTAAAACATTTTTTAAATATTACAGTAGGAACAAGATAGCAGTCTTTGCCCTTGGGATTTTAATTTTAATAATTCTTGCGGCAATTTTTGCGGACTTCATAGCACCCTACGACTACACAGAACAGTTCCCAAAAGACAACTTCTTGAGACCAAGCTCTGAACACTTAATGGGGACAGACAATTTTGGTAGAGATATATTTTCAAGAGTCCTAAAGGGAGGACAAATTTCTCTTAGGATTGGATTTTCTTCTGTAATTATTTCTACATTTATTGGAGTTATAATTGGGGCCTTCGCAGGTTATTATGAAGGAGTCTTTGACGCCATAATCATGAGGGTCATGGACACAATCTTATCTATCCCACAACTTGTTCTTGCAATTGCTCTTGCAGCAGCTCTTGGTGGTGGAATGAGGAATCTGATCTTAGCAGTTTCTCTTTCATCAATACCATCTTATGCAAGGATTGTCAGGAGTCAGGTTATGGCTGTGAAGAACTTGGAATATATTGAATCGGCAAGACTTGCTGGAGTTAAGACCTTTAAATTAATTTTTGCAGAAATTCTTCCCAATTGTTTTGCACCAATAATTGTTCAAGCAACAATTGGAGTGGGAACTGCAATCCTATCAGCAGCTTCACTTTCCTTTATTGGAATGGGAATTATGCCACCGGAAGCAGAGTGGGGTCAAATGCTTTCTGAGGGAAGGGCTTATATAAGGAACTATCCTCACATTACCCTCTTCCCAGGTATGGCCATTGCCCTAACTATTTTAGTTTTAAATATAGTTGGCGATGCCCTAAGAGATGCCTTTGATCCAAAGTTCAGGAGGTAGTATGTTATTAGAAATAAAAGACCTTGAAGTTTTTTTCAAAAGCTCCCAAGGTATTGTCAAAGCAGTAAACAAAGCAAACATAAATACTCGTGATGGTAAGACAACTGCCATTGTAGGAGAAAGTGGTTCAGGCAAGTCCGTAACATCTCTTGCCATCATGGGTCTTCTTGACAAGTCATCTATTGAAAAAATTTCTGGAGAAATAAATTTTGAAGGCAAGAATTTACTTAAGTCTACTCCCGAAGAGCTAAGACGTATTAGGGGGAATGAAATCTCCATGATCTTCCAAGAGCCCATGACTTCACTTAACCCAGCCCTAAAGGTTGGCTACCAAATGTCAGAGGTTTTTAGGACTCACTTTAAGATGGATAAGAAGACTGCCAAAGAAAAGTCCATAGAGATGATAAAAAAAGTTGAGATTCCTAGACCAGAGGAAGTTTACAACTCATACCCCCACGAGCTTTCGGGTGGTATGAGGCAGAGGATTATGATTGCCATGGCATTATCGTCTTCTCCTAAGCTCTTAATAGCTGACGAACCGACAACAGCTCTTGACGTTACAATCCAAAAGGAAGTCCTAGAACTCATGAAGAAATTAAAGGAAGACATGAATACTTCCATTATTTTCATAAGTCACGACTTGGGAGTTGTATCTGATATCGCAGACTATGTCAATGTAATGTACGCAGGTAAGCTTGTGGAAAGAGCCAAGGCTGAAGATATTTTCAAAAGGCCTCTTCATCCCTACACAAGGGGACTTATTAAGGCTATACCAAGTGCCCACAAGAAGAAGGATGAGCTCTACACAATAAGGGGATCAGTTCCCAACCCAATAGGGCTTCCTGACTGCTGCAACTTTTGCGACAGGTGCGATGAGAAAATGAAAATTTGTGAAGAGAAGGCCCCTGAAGAAGTTGATGTTGACGGACAAAAGGTAAGCTGCTTCTTGTACAGGTGATACTATGGAAGATAAAATAATTTTACAAGTTAAGAACTTAAACAAGGAATTCAATATTGGTAAAAAAAATACTCTAAAGGCAGTTAATGATATTTCCTTTGACCTTAGGACTTCACACACTCTTGGTGTTGTTGGAGAAAGTGGGTCTGGTAAGTCAACTCTTGCAAGGTGCATCATGGGACTTTATCCAGATGCCACAGGAGAGATTATTTACAATGGAAAAAATATTTTAGAAGAGAACCAAAGGGAGCTAAAAAAATACAGGAAAGACGTCCAAATGATTTTTCAAGATCCCTACTCATCACTTAACCCTAGAAAAAAGTGCAAGGACATAATTGCATCAGGCATAAGAAATCTTTTGGGAGAGAGGGACAAGGACAAGATCCACAAAAAAGTTTTGGAGACAATGGAAATTTGTGGCCTATCAGAATACCACATGGAGAGATATCCTCACGAGTTTTCAGGAGGACAAAGGCAGAGAATTTCTATTGCAAGAGCCCTTGCTGTTGATCCAAAAATAATTATAGCTGACGAACCAACTTCAGCCCTTGACGTTTCTATCCAAGCACAAATAATTAACTTGCTCGAAGACCTTCAAAGAGACCTAGGACTAAGTATGATTTTCATCTCCCACGACCTCTCAGTAGTTAGGCACGTGGCAGAAGAAGTCCTCGTAATGTATCACGGCGACTGCGTGGAATACGACGAGTCAGAAGAAATTTTTGAAAATCCAAAGATGGATTACACAAAAAAACTTTTGTCGTCAGTGCCAGGTAAAAAACTCGCTGCTCTTGATGAGATATAAGATGTGTGGAAAATTTTAAGCTTGGGTATTATAATTAAATAAATTAGATAAAACTGTAGACTTCTACAGTTTTTTATTTTGTAGGTGAAAAGATGCAGGACTTTGATGAGAAAAAAATTTTTTATAGCCATGGAGAAAATAATTTTGATCTTCCTCTTGATATAATCCAAGATGTTTATGACAAAAGAGAAGATGAGATGCCTTTGAGTTCAAGTGAAAGCATTGAGACTTCTAAAGCAAAGGAAGATGGATCTTTAATAGATGATGTTTGTGAAACTTGTGAGACTTGCTATGAATCTTTTGAAGAAGATAAAGAAGAAGGTCAAGAAGTAAATCAAAGTGAAGAAATAGATTTAGAAAATGATTATGACGAGGACTCCTATTATCTTGAGAGGATTGATGAAGTCCAAGAAATTTTGGAAGAAATCTGCGAGTCTATACCAGCCTATGCCTTTGACCATCTAAATGGTGGTATAATCTTATCAGAAGATAAGAAGTACCACGCCGAGGCCCGCAATGATGACCTACTAATAATGGGAGAGTATCAAAGGTCTATTCTTGGCAACATGATAAAAATTTACTACGGGTCCTTTATGGAGATGTACAGATTTTCATCGAGAGATAGGCTGAAGGAAAAGCTTGAAGAAGTTCTCCTCCACGAGTTCACCCACCACTTAGAATTTTTGGCAAATGAGTGGGGACTTGTCATTGAAGACGAAAAGTTTTTAGAAGAATATAGAAAAGGGATAGATAATGAATAAAATTTTAGGATATTTTTATAAGGGTTTGGGGAAATTTTTAGACCTCCTCTTGACCTTCTTAATTGTAATAGTAAATATTGCTGTGGATCTCTTCTCGGCAGTGAGAAGATTTTTCTTGTACATAATTTCTATGGGAGGCTGCTTAATAATATTTTTGCTTTTAAATCCATTTGCATGGAGGGGCTTGGCGAGAAATGAATGGCTCTCAACCCTAATAGTCTTGGCAATATTTGTGCCAATACTAGGGAACGTGTCAGAATCCTTCTTGAAGTACGCCCACTACGTTGTGACAGAATTTTTCTACGACAGGGCAGACCACTATCTCCTTGGCAAGGAAAATGAATTTGAAAACATCTCTGGCTACGGAAGAGCTTACTGGGAAAAGAAGGAAAGAGAGAGAATCAAAGCAGAAGAAGAGAAGAGAAGGCAAAGAGAGGAAGAGTACAGACAAAGGTTTGAGGACTTTGGGGGCTTTACTTGGACAACTTTTGACGACTTCTCACAATTTGAAGAATTCTTTAGGCAAGCAGGCTATGGAGGATTTTATGAAAATCAAGGTGGATCCTATGGCAATAACTACGGAGGCTCTTATGGTGGCACTTCATCATCTAGTGGCTACGGCTTTAAGGACCAATACGAATCTGCTTGCGACACTCTGGGAGTAAACTACACAGCAGACAAGTATGAAATCAAACTTGCCTACAGGAAGATGGCGAAAAAATTCCACCCTGACCTTAATAAGGAAGAGGGAGCAAAAGAAAAATTCCAAAAAATAAATGCAGCTTATGAATTCTTAAATGATACAAATGTGGAAATGTATAAGAAGATGACTGGGACAAATTAAAATTATAAAAAAGAAAGGACCACAAGGGTCCTTTTTTGGTGTTTAGATTTTTAAATTTTACGACTATCTAATATATAAGAAAAATGTTTTAACTAACTGCGAAAAAATTATTTTATAATTTCTTCTGCCATCTTATAAAATTCATTTACGTCCATATTATCTCCAGCCATTAAGGCATATTGGATTCCTTTGTAGTCAAAGATTAGGTGCTTTGAAGCATCTTCTTCTCTTTTATCTGAACCAATAGCTAGGTTAAAGAAAGGATCCTTCTTTGATCTTTCAAGTTCTTCTTTTGTCGCATCTTTTTCATCTGGTAAAACGACACTTTCCAACCTTGAATAATAAACTGGCACGCCCTTAATATCTCTCATTTCATGATAAAATTGTTCATCAACAGTTTTTGAATTGTCGGGACGTTTGTCAATTGAGAGCATTACTATATCGCCATCAGCATTTTTATAGTCTACATCAATTGCCTTTCTCTTATTTAGTTTTGATCCAGCATCATCAATATCTGCTATATTATCCATTGTGATTCCATCAAACTTATAGTCTCCTAAACTTTCTGGGGCATAGGCATCGAAACCAGCCTTCTTTTCTGCCTTGGCCATGTCAGTATAGTTTGTGTAGTTATAAAATGATGTTGAAGATGAAATTGTTCCTGTGATTTTTCCTGTTGCAAAGACGCCCACTGAAAGGACAAGGGCAGCAGCTGCTACTAATACAAATCTTTTTTTCATTTTAAATTCTCCTTTTTCTCCTTGCGAATTGATCTCTAAATCAATTTTATTTTTAAGATAATCAGAAGGAGAAGAACTTTCAACAGACTTATTGAGTTCATTTTTTATATACTTATCAAAATCTTTCATAATAACTCTCCTTCATATTCTTCATTTGTTTTTAAAAGTTCTTTCTTTAAATTTCTTCTGGCCCTATAAAGTCTTGACTTCACTGTACCATGGAAGGTCTTGCAAATCCTGGCGATTTCCGCTATGGTAAAGTCGTTGTAGTAATAGAGGACTAGGACTTCTCTTTCCTTTTCCTTTAAGTTCATGAGGGCATCTTGGATCTCTGATTTTTCTGCAAAGTCATCTTCTCCAAGATAGGTAGGACTCTCTTCAGCCTTATCAAGGACAAATTCATCGGGCAATTCCCTCTTCCTCTTCTTGTATCTTGTGTAGGAAGTGTTCTTTAAGATTGAGAAGATCCAGGGCCTTAATTTTTCAAAATCAGAAAGAGATTTTGCGTTTTTATAAATAGAAACAAAAGTGTCTTGGAGGACATCTTCTGCATCTTCCTTCTTGCCCAAGATCAAGAGGGCAGTCCTAAATAAGACTAAGTAGTATTCCTGGTAAAGGAGGTCAAAGGAATCTTTGTCGCCAACTTTTAATTTTTCAAAATCTTCTTTTGTAAATTTTATTTCACGATTCATTTTATCCTCCTCTCTTAGATGCATCTACTTATATGACTATTTAGGACACAAAAAGGTTCATTTAATTTGAAATTTATATAAAAAAATCTCCACGCCTCGGTGGAGATTCTTAGTTTAAAGTTTTATTTGAGATCCAGCCCTTTATAGTGTCTTGTGAAATTGCATTTTTAACTTCAACATGGCACCAGATTCTTTGACCTTGTTCGATTTTTGTTTCAAGGACATAAAGCTCAGTTCCCTTTTCAAGGATTTTAACAAGGCCTGAGTCAACACTTGGCTCGACTCTCAGGTTGGCCTTTTCAGTTACAACAGTCCTGTAAGTGTGAAGGAGGTCAGAAGCTTTTTTAGCAGTTTCTGCTGCATCCTTATCACTTTCTTCTTTTTCGAAGTTTTCTTTTTGGTTTTCGTCTCCTTGCAAACTGTTGGCGCTTTCAATTTCTCTTTTTAACCTTGCCGCCTTAGCTGAATCGGGCACAACATTTAAATAGGAATTCAAAAGTAAAAGTGCATCAGTCCTATTAGTTGCATAGGATGATTTAACTTCATTTAAGATTATATTTTCTATGGAAAGAAGCTTGTCTTGTGCCGACTTATAATTTTTCTCGTCCTCTTGGATTACCTTTTTATAATTGTAGGCAGCGTCGATGTAGTCGCCTTCTTCAAAATAACTGGAAGCCCTTTGGAAGGACTCATCTGATGCTACAAGCTTTTTAAGTTTTTCCATTTCATTTAAGATTTCTGGACTTGTCTTGTCCTTTGTCGCAGAATTATACATTTCAAGAGCCTGATGGTAGTTGCCACTTAGGGCAAGACCTCTGGCATCTTCAATCTTGCTTGCGTTTCTTTCTTTCTTCACTACGTTCAAGGCGAAGATTGAGACAATAGACAAGAAGATGAGGAAGACAAGGGTAAAAAATATTTTTTTCCAAGGGATAGACCTTGGTTTTTTTGGTGCTTCTTCATTGGTCCTGTCAAACTTTAGACTCTCTGTAGTTGGAGCAATCTTGGAAAGGTTGGTTTGAGTCAAGTGGGTCTCAAGAGTTTTTAAATTTATCCCATCAGTGGTCCTTGTGTTTTCTATAACATTTAAAATTTTAGAATTTATCAAGGGCTCTGTGAGGTTATTTAAGACGAAGCTCTTGTTTCTACCGCAAAATTCGCACTCGCTAGTCTCATTTTCATTGATAAAGCCGCAGGCACAACGCCAAAAATCCATTTGGTTTTCGCCGTAGGTTTTGATTCCATCGCCAAGGGTTTCTTTTATTTGGGCCCTCTTCTTTTCAGGAATAACAGGGAGATTGATTTCAAATTTTTTGTCCCCACAAGTAATATTTTTTCCGTCAGCAGTGTATTTTGAAATATAAATATCAATGGCCCTTGCCTCGTGAAATCTCTCATCCAAGATAAAGGGATCTAAGAAGTAACGAGTGAAGGGTGCAATATTAACAGCCTGCTGAAAATAAAATTCGCGACCATTAAAGAGGTATGACCTTTCAATGGACTTGAACTTAACAGCAAATTCAATGTTAGTGACAAAAGAGTCTTGGGCATTTAACACGTCAATTGCTAGGGCAAAGTCACCAGATGTTAGCTCTGCATTTGCTATTTGAATTTTTTCACTTGTATTAAAGCTAAGCTTTGTGGGTAGGGTTCTAAAAAAACTCATAAAGACTCCTTTCAATTTATCAAATAAATTATATTATATTTAAAAAACTTTTACAATAAGCCGCCTATTTACTAAAATTCTCCCATGTCCTATAATTTAATTAGAATACGAATTAATACAATAAAGAGAATTTTATATAAATGGAGGTAAAAATGAAAGTTTTAATGGGTCAGGGCTTAACGAGAAAATACGGAGAGAGAATAGAAAAGCTAGGCTATCAAGTTATAGGCTACGATGAAAAAAATCCCAACGAAAAGTCTGACTACGGCGAAGATATTTTAATTGGCGCCATAGACTTGAAAAAGATAAACTACAAGGGCCACAAAAATTTAAAATATATATTTTTAACCTCAGTTGGCATAGACTTCCTTGACCTAGACTACATCAAGGAAAAAGAAATAACCCTGTCCAACAACAACGGAGCCTACGACGATCCCATAGCAGAGTGGATAGTCTACGGACTTCTACAAATAAATAAAAACGACAGAAGAAACATAGAAAATCAAAAAGAAAAACTTTGGAAGAAGAGGTCCTTCGCCTACAACCTCTATGGAAAGAAAGCCCTCTTTATGGGGACAGGGACAATAGCAGTAGCAGGAGCAAAAAGACTCAAGGGCTTCGAAATAGAATTAAATGGATTTAACACAAGTGGCAGGAAGGTTGAGCCCTTTGACAACGTCTATTCACTAGAAGAACTTGACGGGATTTTGCCAGAGATGGACTACCTAATCATGTGTCTTCCTGAAACAGAAAAGACCCACCGCATTCTAAATGCAGATAGATTTAAAAGATTAAAAGATGGAGTGGTGGTTGTAAACATCTCAAGAGGTTCCACAATAGATGAGGCAGCCCTAGTTGATGCAATAAAATCAGGCAAGGTAAGAGGGGCAGCCCTAGACGTCTTCGAAGAAGAACCCCTAAGCAAAGACTCAGAACTTTGGGAGTTAGAAAATGTCTACATCTATCCACACATCTCCTTCGCCTGCGAAGACTTGGGAGCAAGACAATTTGCCACAGCCTACCAAAACCTCAAAGCCTTGAAGAATGCCGGCGACTTCAAAAATATAGTAGACTTCGACAAGGGATATTAAAATTTATTTTAAATTAAAAATTTTTGAGGTGGTTTTATGCTAGATAAATTGTACGCACATATTGATAGGGACAAGATAGAAAAGAAGCAAAGTCTTTACACTCATCTTTTAAAAACTGGACTTGAGGCAAAGAAGATAGGCGAAAAAGTTGATATGGGAAATATTAGCTTTCTAACAGGACTTCTCCACGACATAGGCAAGGCCAGCCTTGACTTCCAAGATAAAATCATAAAAAATTCAAATAAAAAAGTAGACCACTCAAGCTTTGGTGGTCTATTTGTTGTGAAAATTTACAAGTCAGTTATTGATGAAATTTTGGATAGTAAAGACCAATCTATCTTGGACTTGAGAAGTGTCTTAGAAAAAGATAAATTGACAGTCTTGGACTTAAGCGACTATATAAATATTTTGATTTATACAATTATGTCCCACCATGGACAATACGACATGGTGAGGAAGAATGAAGACATGGCCTATGTTTTGACTAGTCTTGATAGGCTGAAAAAAATTGAAAAGGCACCATATAGGTTTGGCGAAAGTTTGCAAGAAAGCCTTGATATTGATGACTTCTACAAAGAAGTTGAAAAATTTTATGAATCAAAAGAAATTTATATAAAAGATATTTTTTGTAAGGGATTTTTAGAGTATCTTGAAATAATAAAAAAATTAAAGGACTCTGCCAAAGAGTACTCAAAGAATAAAGAGTATGAGGCTCTGTGCTTTTACAAGTCGCTTCTTATTAGGCTCTTGGTCTCTATTTTAAAATCTGCAGACATTAAGGACACCATAAATGCTTATGAGAATATAATTGTTGACGAAGACCTGGAAAGCTTAAGGCAAGTAGAAAAAAGATTTGAAGAAAACATTAATAAAAAATACGCATCTTTTGGAGAGCCCAAAGGGAAGTTAAATGTTTTGAGGAATGAAATTTCGGAAGATATTCTTAAGAGGTCTAAGGAAGATGGGCTTGGGATTTATAAACTAGACCTTCCAACAGGGGCAGGCAAGACTCTTTTGTCCCTTCGCTATGGAATAAATCAAATGAACTATCAAGGCAAGGATAGGTTCTTTTACGTTACATCTTTTCTTTCAGTTCTTGAACAAAATGCCTCTGAGATGAGGAAAATTTTAAACGATGATGACTTTATCTTGGAACACCATTCCAATGTTGTTGACGATAAAGATGAAATTGAAAATGATGACAGAGACGATGAACTAGATGTAGTAAAGAAGAAGTTTCTTCTCGATGATTGGACTTCGCCTGTTGTTTTGACAACCATGGTTCAATTTTATAATTCTATATTCAAGGGTAAGTCAGCTAATCTGACTAGGTTTAAGTCTCTTATTAATTCTGTAATTATTCTGGACGAGTGGCAATCTATACCAACAGAATTTTTATATATGACTAACCTTGCCCTTAACTTTATGAAAGTCGTAATGAAGGCGACTCTTGTTTTATCTACAGCAACCCAACCTACAAATGCCTTAGAATCACTTGATCATAAACTTTCCTATGGAAATCTTAGGGGTCAGTGTGAAGACATTATAGATTACAAAAATTATGATTTTTTAGCCTTTGAAAGGGCGAAATTAAAAATTTATGGGGACATAAATAAGATGTATGGAATTGAAGACATAAGGGACCTAGTCTTGGAAAACTTGGACAAGTCTAATTTAATTATTTTAAATACCAAAAAACTTGTGAGAAAGTTATATGACTTGCTTGAAAATAATTATGAAGATAAGGACCTATATTATCTAACAACTAACTTGACAGCTAGCGACAGGTTAAAGAAGATTGAGGAAATAAAAAAGAGACTACTAAAGGGAGATAAAATTTGTGTAGTCTCAACTCAACTTATTGAAGCAGGAGTGGATGTGGACTTTGACCTTGTCATAAGGTCACTCTCTGGTATGGACTCAGTAGTTCAAGCCATGGGAAGGTGCAATAGAGAAGGCCACAGACAGTCTGCCTTCACTTACCTAATAAATTTAGACAAAAATGAAGAAAAAACTTCTATGTTAAAGGGTGTTGATGAAAGAAAGGCAGCCTGCAAAGCCGCTCTCAATAAGTCCACAGATGACCTAGAGATAAAGAAGTTGACTGAAGAATATTTTGAAAAATTATATGCCAACTTAAAGGGAGACCAATATTCTGACGTCTTAAAATTATTGGCTGAGAATAAAAGAGTCGCTGGTGATTTTCAAAAATTAAATAAGGTGAAAAAAGATTTAAAAGAAGTAGCTGGATACTTATATGATGAAAAGAGACAAATTTACTTTGATTTATTTCAATCTTTTAAGGAAGCCTACAAAGGATTTGAATTAATTGAAGACAATAACAGAAGCGCCATTGTTGACTATGAAGATACAGCAGAAGATTTAAATAAATTGAGAGATCTTTCCTTAAAATTATATGGAGATGATTATCTAAAAAATTTGAAAGAGCTAAAGAAAATAGTAAAAAAACTTTCAAGGCACACTGTAGCTCTCAATAAAAAAGATTTGGATTCTTGTGACAATATTTTAGAAGGAAAAATTTATATTCTTCCTAATACTTATTACAATGAAAAATTTGGAGCAAGTTTCGATGAGTTTGGATTAATAATGAATTAAAAAAGAAAAAAGACCCTTATTAATAATAGGGTCTATCTTCCATATAAACATTTTTCAATCCACAGCTTTCGCTGATAAAAATATTATATCAAAAAGAATAAAAATAAAAAAGACATTGACAAAATTTATTTTTCATATTAACATGAATTCAAAGAAAGATGATATCGTTTTCGCAAAATTAAAATCAAAGGAGGTGTTATTAATGAATAAGTCAAAATACTTTTACGCAAAAGTATATGGTGACAGGGCATTGTTTACTTCACCAGAAAGTAAGTCAGGGGGAGAAAAGGTGTCTTATGAGGTTCCAACACTAGCCTCACTCCGAGGGATAATTGATGCAAATTATTTTAAACCCACAATTACAAATGTGATTGATGAAGTTAGGATAATGAATAAAATTGAATCTTACACTCAAGGCATGAGACTTCTCTTAAGAGACTATAGCGCTGATTTATCCGCATATACCTATCTTAGCAATCCCTGCTACTATGTAAAATTTCACTTTGAGTGGAATGAAGATAGGGAGGACCTAAAGAATGACAGAAATTTTTTGAAGCACGAGGCCATAACAGAAAGATCTCTAAAAAGAGGAGGAAGAAGACCAATCTTCTTAGGAGTTTCTGAGTGCCAAGGCTACATTGAATACTTGACAGAAGAAGAGTATGAAAATGACAAGGGATATTACGATGATACTAATTTAGGTTTTGGATTGATGTTAGTTGGACTAATTTATCCAAAGAAGTCTGGTGAGATGTTAAGGTCAGCCTATGGACCAATAAATATGAAAAATGGAAGAATTACTTTTCCAAGGCCTGAAGATTGTACAATAATAAATGAAGTTTCAAATTATTCCTTTAAGGAGCCTGACCTCACAAGAACAGTAGACCAAGAATTAGAAGACTATTAATGGAGGTGATACATTGAGTTTTTTAACTGCCTTATACAATTCATATAACTTTGGACTCGAAAATAATTTGATTGGAGATCTAAATGATAAGTCGAATTTAATACTTCCAATTTATCACAACTCTATGAAGTCCAATGGTAAGAATATTGTTGAAATTTTGATTAATGATAAAAGTGAATTAGTTGATGCAAATTTTTTGGATGATGGTGACCTTGTAATCTTTCCGGTAACAGAAGATTCTGTTGCAAGGTCTAGCGGAGTTGCACCTCATCCCCTCTTCGATAACTTTGATTATGTAATCCAAGACAAGACAAAGAAGTCTGAAGCCTATATTATCCAACAGGAATCCTGGCTTAATTCCGACAGAGATGACTTTGTACAAATTATTCACGACTATATAACAAAAGAAAAAGTTTTTGAAGATATACTTTCAAAACTTTATAAAGATTATAAGATTACAAAAGATAAAGTTGTTGAATATGTAGATAATTCTGAAAAAAAACCGAAGACTGTGACTGTAGATTTTTCGAAAGTATTTTTAACTTTTGCAGTAGAAAACTATGATGGTAAGAAAAACCTAAGCCTATCAGAAAATAAAAACTTGCAAGAAAAATTTATAAGATACACAGAAGAAAGTTTTGCAAGAGACAAGGACTCTGAAAAAATAATTTGTAACATATCAGGGAAAGAAGACTTTTTGTGCTTAAAGCACAAACCCCTTATAGGTTCTGCAAGACTTATATCTCAAATAACTGCAAACAATGAAAACTTCCTTGGTAGGTTTGATAAGCCTGACGAAACTATAAAAATTGGAAAGGACTCAAGCCAAAAAATTATACAAATGGCAAAGGCTCTCTTAAGTGGTGAAAATACTTCTAGATGGCTTGGAGAATTTACTTATGTCTTGAGTTGGTTTTCTGATGATATTCAAAATAAGACTGAGATGGATGTAACTAAGAAGCTAGAGGAAAGTCTCGAAGAGTCAAATAAAGCTGGCTCCCAAAATCGCCAATTATTTATGCTGTCAGAAGATGATTTAAAAGAAATAAGTAAAGAAACTTCCATGACTATAGGGGATAAAACATCTGAAGATATTGTTAGATCTTTTACCAGTGGCAGGATAAGATTTAACGAAGACTCTAAGTACTACATTGCAATAATAGACAAAGTAAGCAATGGTAGGGTTGCCCTTAAATATTTTAAGGAAATGGATTCTTCAATACTCAAGGAGAACTTGGTTAAGTGGCAAGGTAAATACAATTGGCCTAGGTATACTAAAGAAATAGGGAAACACCTATACACACCAAGTCCATTTGCCCTAATTCAAACAGCCTATGGAGTTGAAAGAGAAAAAGGCTTAGATGTATCGAAGGAATTAAATATAAGAAATAGATTAAGCTACGATAAATCATGGCAACAAGTTAAGTTGTGTGCCTTGGCAATCCTAAAAGATAAGGAGGGAATTAAGAGTAATATGTTGGATAGAAAAGAAACAGACAGGTCTTACTTATTTGGTAGGTTATTAGCTCTTTACGAAAGATTAGAAAAGTTGACCTACGATATGGACAACGAGAGAGTTACAAATGCAGAAAAACTTTGGACTAGCTATGTCAACAAGCCAGTGACTATGAATTTGAGACTTAGAAATTTAATTAGACCTTATGAAGATAAGCTACTTAATAATGAATCTAAGAGAGGAATATATTTCAAGATAAAAAGAGATATAGGAGAAGTTACTAATTTAATTAGTGAAAACTACGATTATAAATTAAAAGAAACTAATAGGCCATTGGGATCAGGTTTTATATTTGGTTATGAAGCTCAAATGGCAGATCTATTTACTAAAAAAGAAGATAAAGAAAACTTAGAAAGTGAGGAAAAAAATGATTAACAATAAGGTGGATTTTATTTTTACAATTGAAGTTTCTGGAGCCAACCCAAATGGAGATCCTTTGACAGGTAATA
>QWBY01000703.1_pt1 | contig 22362 bp, 14 predicted proteins | sample 1972471 | NCBI WGS metagenome assembly QWBY01 (sample SAMN09866722, study PRJNA288562) | Human gut metagenome isolate term6_stool, whole genome shotgun sequencing... | reverse complement strand
TACTGCATATATGCGTTTTTTTCAAATATAATTTTTTCATATTACTTTAAAGTAATAATATATATTATAAAAAGTAAGGATATATAAATCAATATATATCCTTGCTATTAAATTATTTCATCTTATTTCTTCCTTTATTAAATTATTTATAATTAGATATGCTTTTTATCTTAGACACAATTTTGAACTATTAAGAAATTCTTAATAGTTGCTTTTTCTTGCAATTCATTATCATCAAATATTTTTTCAAGTATTGATTTATCACTATTGTAAAATCTTTTGAATTTTAGTTTGCCACTTTCTAAATTGGACGGTACGTTCGTTATTTACTTTAAATCCTACTGTAATAATTGCTTGTAGGTTATAGCGTTTTGTATTATATGTTTTTCCGTAGTTTGCAGTTATTAAGTATTTCTTAATAACTGCATTTTCGTCTAGTTCGTTATAGTCAAATTATATTTTATTATTTAAACTTAGATACATCACTTATCTTAGCTGCGAAATATGGTATATCTTTTTCTTCTTCTTTTAAGAATAATGCAAATGTGTTATCAAGATAAAAATATCTTGGCTTTTCTTTTGGTTCTTCACCATAAGATGTTGGAACCGCTAATTTCATGTCAATAAAAGCTTCACTTTTTATTTTTCCACCTTTTTCATCTATGTCAAATTTTATTGTTTGTATTGCTTTATTTATAATTCCTTTTCCATATGGATTTGTAGTTTCAAATTCCTTATTTGCAAGTTCTGTATATTCTCTCTTTTCATTAAAACTTAATTTAGGTGCTTTGAACTCATCACTATCTGTTATACGACCAGTTCCTTCATATCTTTCTGCTTTGTTAATTATATCTTCATATATTTCCTTAAATGTTTTTCCTTTTGGGTTTTTACAAAATATTACTTCATCATTTGTATCTGTAGCTATTTTAATTGCAAAATCATTTTTTGAATTATAATATAGTACATCAATAGCCTTACCTGTTGCATCTCCGTTTTCTTTATCTATACCAAAGTATTCAACATCATTATATTTATTAGCAAATTTTCCTTTTTCTAAATTATCAAACTCTTCTCTAAATTTAAACTCCCTATATAGCATTGTATAGAAAAAATAATTAATTATTTTTTCTTTTCCATTTTCTGGAAGTTCTTTTTGCCAATTAAGACCATTTAATACATCACTTTCTTGATTAAATTTTTCTTTTATTCCTTTTTCTATTTCTTCTTTAAGTTTTAAATTCATTTCGCCGCTTTTAATATAGTAATGATCATCAGATATCATATTTTTATTAAAAAGTTCCTCGTTTAATTTTTTAACCATACTATTATTTTTATCATTTAAAAATAATATATCACCTTTAACAAATTCATTTTTCATTTCATTCCATACTAATTGAAAAGTACCACACCATAAGCTGTCATCTGATATATTATCTTCCATTGTGGGCACAATATTTATTCCGATCTCATTTTTTGAGCTTTCATTACTATGTTTTTTAAATAAAAATATACAGAGTGCAATTACTATAAGTATTATTAAAATAAATGATATTGTTTTTTTATATTTTTTCATGATTGATCTCCTTTACAATATTTTAACTATTAAAATACAAAATTATTTAAACTTAGATACATCTGTTATCTTAGCTGCAAAATATGGTATATATTTTGTTTCTTCTTTTAAGAATAATGCAAATGTGTCGTCTAAATACATTTCTCTTGGCTCTTCTTCTACAGCCATCGCTTCTAATGTTGCAATTCCTGCTTCACTTTTAACTTTTCCACCTTTTTCGTTTATCTCAAATTGTATTGTTTGTATAGCTTTTTCAATTTGCATTAAAGGATGATTAGTATCAGCAGTTTCAAATGACTTTGCTTCTAATTCAGTATATTCTCTTTTTTTATCAAATTTTAACTTAGGTGCTTTAAACTTATCTAGCTCTCCAAAGTTTTTAATGCCATCATATTCTTTTTCTTTTTTCATCATATTTTCATACATTTCTTTAAAAGTTTTTCCTTCTGGTTTTTTACAAAATATAACATCGTCTTTGTTTTTAGTAGCTATTTTAACTGCAAAATCATCTTTTGAATTATAGTATAATACAGTTATTTGTTCTTTTACTTCTTCTGTATCCTCTTCTATACCAAAGTATTCAACATCATACTTGTTTGCAAACTTTCCTTTTCCTAAATCATCAAACTCTTTTAAGAATTCAAACTCCCTATATAGCATTGCATAAAAAATATAGTTTAACATATCTTCTTTTTCTTCTTTTTCCCAAGCAAAATCATTTAGTATATCACTTTCTTGATTAAACTTTTCTTTTATAGCTTTTTCTATCTCTTCTTTAACTCTAATTGTTCTTGGACCAAACTTAGTATAGTAGTAGTCATCAGATATCATATCTTTCTTAAATGATTCTTCATTTAAGTTTTTAATCATTTTATTTTCTCTATCTTCTAAAAATACAACATCTTTTTTAACAAATTCATTCTTTAAATCATTCCATACTAATTGAAAAGTTCCACACCAAGCTCCGTCTTCTCCTATTTCATCATTCATTGTTGGAACAATATTAAATTCTTTAGCACTACCTTTTTCTATTTTCTTTGTACCTTCTTTCTTTTTAATAAATATACATACTGCACAAACTATTAAGAGTATTAAAATAATTAATAATATTATTTTAACAGCTTTATTCATAAACACCTCCTATATTATATATAATCATATTATTGCATATTTTGTATTTTTACCAACTATATTTCAGAATATTTTTGAAGTAAGAATTCTATTCTTTCACTGCTATCTTTAAATGTTCTTCCATATGCTTTTTCAACTACTTTATCATTTTCTTCATGTGCTTTTCTTAAATCAAGTGGCATTATTAGTGGGTCATACATTTCTGCAAATGTCCAATCAGAGTATTTCTCTCTTACTTCTAATATTTTAGATGCTGTTTTAATTATCTTTTCTTTGCATTCATCACTTGCATCAGGCCATATAAAGTTATTATATACTATTGTGTTAGAATATCTGTAATCTCCTTTTAATCTTCCTGCAACTAATCTCATCCAATCCATATGCATAGTAGAAATTATGACTCCAAACTCATAAAGCGTTGCGCCTGCTACAGTAAAAACTAAATCTGATGAAATAATTTCAGAGTCAATAAATCCAATTGGTACATATTCACGTTTTTCAGAACTCACCTTTGGTACCAATAAATAATTCCCTTCCTTAGGTTGTGATATACTACAAAACACTTGTGGTGTCTTAGAAAATTCTCTTGTATCTTTTGCAGTACTATTTAATCTAAACTCTTTTACCTTTTCTAATCTTTCTCTTATTAATTTTGAGTACATATATTTTTTAGGACTAACACCATCAAGCCATAGTACCCACCTATATGTTTTGTTTATGAATTCTCTTGCTCCTATATATTTTTTAATAAACTCTTCTGCTTCTGGTGTTTCTTTAATAATTTCTTCTCTTTCTTCATCTGTTAATATAAAATAGCCACCATCTCTTGGCATACTACCAAATTTCATTTCTGGTACATCACAAATTGGTTTGCTTTTCCTTTCAATAAAAACATTTTTAGCGTCTATTAAATATGGATTAATATTTTTAGCTTCAATCATGTCATAATTATTTTCATTTTTATTTTCTATAAATATTTTTTTATCACATTTTAAATCATTATTTGAAAATCCTACTATTACACAATACACTGCCGCTTTTCCTTTTGCTTCATTGCTCCATTTAAAAGTTCTATAGCAATAGTCTATCTTAATATTCTTTTCTTCAATAAGATTTTTCCAAAAATTAAGAACATGTTCACCTTGGCAAATACTATTTGTAGAAACAAATGCTGTTCTAATATTCTTATTTTTATTCATTATTTCTGCAGATTTAAAATACCACCCGCAAACAAAATCCATATTACCATAACCTTTTGCTTTATTAGTTACAATTTTCATATCTTCTTTTTGTTCTTTACTCATTAACATTCCGCCTACAAATGGTGGATTACCTATAATATAATCTAAATCTTCTATACCTACTACTTCATTCCAATCCATCCTTAATGAATTACCCTTAACTATACTTGCATTTTCTTTAATAGGGAATCCAATTATATTAAACCCAAAATAATTTGATACTTCTACATCTAATTGGTGTTTCATAAGTAGCATTGAAAGCTTAGCTATTTCTGCAGGGAATTCTTCATATTCTATTCCATAAAAATTATTAATATGTGTTTTAATAATATTATTATCTACTAGCATTACCTGACTATTATCATTTAATAATTTTAATACTTCAAACTCTAATAACCTAAGCTCCCTATATGCAATTATTAAAAAGTTACCACATCCACATGCCGGGTCTAGTATCTTAATATTTGCTATTTTTTCATGAAATTCTTCTAGGTCTTTTTTTATTCCCTTCTTTATTTCAAATTCTTTCCACAATTCATCTAAAAATAGTGGCTTAATTACTTTCATAATATTTTCTTCTGAAGTATAGTGTGCTCCAAGTTCTCTTCTTTTTTCTTCATCCATTACACCTTGGAACATCGCACCAAATACTGCAGGTGAAATATATGACCAATCAAAATTACAACAATTAATTAATTCTTTTCTCATCTTTGAATCAAAAAATGCAGGTTTAAGTGGCTTAGAAAAAACATGACCATTAATATATCTAAATCCTTTTAATTCATCAGATATTGTATCCATTCTTTCTTCTTCTTTTGTATCTAAAATATAGAAGAGGTCACTAATTCTTTGTGATAAGTCTGTTCCATCTTCTTTTGAGTTTTTAATATAGTTTTCAAAAGCCTTTTGCTCAAATATTCCTGTATCTTCTGCAAAAAGACAAAATACGATTCTAACTAGGTATAGTTGTATATCTTCTCTACTATATCCATGTCTTTCTAATTCCTTATATAGTCCTGATATCTTATATGCTGCTTTTGTATTAACTTCAATATCTGTTTCAAATTCAACATCTGAAGTATATCCTGCAATATATCCCATCTGCCTTACATTGCTTTTTAGCTTAGATATACTAAATTCTTTGTATCTAACTCCTGTTCTAAAATTACTTACTTGTATCTTATTAAAATTAGATACAACAATTAGCTCTGGTTGTGCTTCAGGTTCTAATGCTCTTGCATAATCTAATGCCTGATTATATGCAGTAATCAAACTTTCACCTGGGCTTTTCATTTCAATTAATACTACTCCTGCTAAAAGATAGTCAATATAGTTTTGTATGCCTTCTAAGTTAAAAACTCTTTCTTCATGTACTCCATCTTTCTTATCTACACCAAATACTTCCATTAGCTCTTCTTCAAACTTCTGTGCCCATGATCTTTCAATAATATCTTCTTCTTTTAATAATATTTTCCATCTTCTTTGAAAAGCTACTGCTTTTGTTTCTATTTCATCCCAGCTTAATTTTGGATTTGCCATTTAAAACTCCTTCTATTCTTTGCTCCCATTGTTTAATATTATTATATCTATTAATTACAACTTTTACAATTTAAAAAAGTATATAATATTTTTTGAATATTTCTTAATATCATTGATAATATATATATATATATATATATTGAACATAGGAGGAAATTATGGAAAAGGAAAACAAAATTAATATAGTTTTAGTCATATTATTAATATTAGCTATAATATGTATATGTATATTGGGTTATAATTATAACAAAGAAAAAATGAATTCACTTAAATCAAGTAGAATGGAATATTCAAGAATAGAAGCTGCAAAAGATGCAGGTTATACATTTGAAATGACTAAAAGTCCAAAAGAGTTTAAAAAAGCTTTAGAAAAAAATGATTTTGATAAAAAAGATGTATTATACAAATTAGTTCCAATTAATAATGAAGAATTAATAAAAAATGAAGAATAATATATATTTGTATAATAATTTAATAACTTCAATTTAATAATAATAAACATTTAAAAAAATAGCAACATTTTTGGTTGCTATTTTTCTAGATATTCATCAATTAATTTTTCAATTGCCCTTTGTCCAATTACATTTACTGTTCTTAACTTTTTATATGATAAGTATTCTACTATCCTTAAGTTAATAACTTCATCTTTTAATCCTTCTTCTTTGTACTGAGCTTCTAATGAATCAATTATCTCTTTTTCATATTTGATAATATCTGATTCAAACATATGATCATATCTTGCGTCTGTAAGCATTACTTTTTCGTAAATCATATCTGTCACCTCTTTTATTACTTATATTACTTACAATATTAATTTTTAGCTATATTAAAAATATAATACTAGAATCATTAATTCAATAATAATCTATATTTTTATTATCTTTTTATTATTCTATTATCCTTGTATCATCCTTTGTTTTTTTACTATTATTTTTTCTTTTTTTCTTCTAAATGAACCACCTATACTAATCCCAGTCAATTAAAAAAGCTATAGACAATTTTCATTATCTAAAGCTTTCATATATTTTCTTGTATACATTTTTTCGATACATATATTAATCCATAGGTGATATATCTTGTCCTTCACTTACCTTCATCGCCATTATATTATCTTCACCATCTATTAGGTATCTACCTACAAACTTAGGTATTATATTTGGGTCTAATGTTATTTCTGGCTCTAGCACTATATTAAATTTGCTGTCTATACTTCCCCATTTTGAATCCTTCATGATAGCTGCAAATCCATACTTATTAAATTCACCTACTCTATCATATTTAGCATCTACTACGATGTTTCCTTCTTTGTTTTTGAATCCCCACTTATTATTTTCTTTAAATGGATATGCTATTAAATCTAAATTATTTTTTAGTTCTATTTCTTTTCCATTTAAATCATAGTACTTAATATCAGTTGCATCAAATATTTTAACTACCTTATCTTTAATTACATCTACTACAAAATTATCTTTTGTTTCTATTTTTTCACCATTACTATTATATAATGTAGTTTCTTTTCCTTCATTCTTGCTAGATATTAGTATTTTTGTTCCAATTACCTTATTTAAATACTCATATTCACAGTTAATAATATTACCATTTTTAACACTATATGCGCCATATCCTGTTTCTTTAACTCCAATAAACACATCATCAAATGCATATAATACATCAAGTAGCTTGTCATTTACTACTTCATCACCTTTTTTATCTATTACAACTCTTTCTCCTGCATAGTTTTCACATATAATATAATTTCCATCTGCTACAACTTCAATTATCTTATACATTCCTTTTCCAATCATATTACCATTTTTATCAAATACATATTCCTTATCTTCATTGTTAAATACAACATGCTCTTTAAGTGGTACATATCCTAAAAATCTTTGACCTATGATCTCTTTTCCATCTAAGTTAGTAATTCCATATTTACCATATCTTTTAAATATCAGATTATTTTTTGTACTAGATATCTCTTGATACTCACTTCTTAGTATTTGTCTATTATTTTTGTATAACCCTTTTTTACCTTGTTCTTGTACTGCTACAAAATAATCTTCTGAAGGTATTTCTTGTTTTTCTACACTTTCATATTTAACTGGTACTATTATTTTTCCTTTTTCTGTAGCAAATCCTTCTATTGGTCCATTTGCTCCCATTTTTATTATTTTATAACCATTTTGTACATTTTTGTCTTCCCACATTGACTTGTTATTACTCTTGATTTCTGTATATTCTTCTTTTAATATGATATTTCCAGAATTATCTACTAAGCCATATTTACCATCTTTTTTAACTTTGTAATTATTAAAATCATTTTCTACAGCTTTGACTTCATCATATATAGGTTTAACAATTTCTTTTCCATCTAGATTAATAAGACCATACTTATCATCTTTCTTAAATCTTAATACAGGCCTGTATTGATTTTCAGTATCTTTCCTATTTCCTTCTACAGGTTCTAAATCTTTGTATTCATCAAATATAGTTTCTTTTTTACTATTCAAAACTTTAATATTCTTATTTTCATCATATGCACAAAAAACATCTTTAGCCAAATCAGGTGCTACAACTTGCGTATACTGTGGTTCAATTATTATATTGCCTTTTGTGTCAATAACTCCTTCTTTACCTGCTTCTTGAAGTATAAGATATTTATTTTCATGTACATTTTCTACTACATTATTCTTTTTTGGTTTAAATATCATATAGCATATTATTAAAACTACAATTATTAAAATAGCTATAATTGCTCTTTTCTTATTTTTTTCCATACTATCCCTATATACTCATATTTTCTTTCTTATCTTTTGTTTTTATCTTTAGTTTTACTCTTTCATTTTGTTATTTGCTTTTATTATTTACTTTTCTAACTTTTTAACTTTTAGCTTTTAGCTTTTTTTAGTTATTTCCATTTACAACTTCTGTAATTACTGGTATAACTTGTTTCTTTCTAGATACTAGTCCTTTAACTAACATAGTATTGTTTTCAAGCTTATCATTATATGCTTTTTCTACTATTTCAGCTTTTTCACCTAATGCAATTACTTGTGAATTACTATTTATAATATCTGTTACTAACAATATATAGAAGTCTAAACCTTTTTCTCCTATTATATTTTTAATTCCTTCTTCTAGCTTCTTTTGCATTTCCATTGTTTTTGGTATATCTGCTGTAGTAATTTGTGCAACTATTCCTTTAGTATCCCCTATTTCTACAGTCTTAGCATCTAAGTTTAATATTTCATCTATTGTATATGCAGAAAGGTCTGTCCCTGCTTTTAATAGTTCCATACCATATTCTTTTGCATCTACTTTAGCTATGTGTTCTAATTCTTTTGCAACTATCTTATCTTCTTCAGTACATGTTGGTGATTTAAATAATAATGTGTCTGAAATTATCGCAGATAACATAGCTTTAGCTATATTTTGTGGTATTTCCACATTATTTTCTACATACATTTTGTATAATATTGTATTTGTACATCCTACAGGCTCTGCCCTATAATATAATGGGTATCCTACCATAAGTTTTACTGCATGGTGGTCTATTACTCTATCTATTATTAATTCATCAATATTATCTAATGTTTCAGCTTTAGCATTATGATCTACTAATATTACATGTGTACCTTCTTTAAAACTTGTATTTGTTTCAGGTGCTTCTAAATTACATGCTTCTAAAACAAATTGTGTTTCTTTTGATACTTCACCTTGCTTATTTGCTTTAACATTTACTCCTAATTTCTTAAATAGGTATTCTGCAACTAATGCAGATACTATTGAGTCTGTATCTGGATTTTTATGTCCTGTTATATATATTACTTCATTATTTTCCATCTTCTTTTTTATTTCCTTTCTTACTTTCTTTCTTATTTTCCTTTTTCTTTCCATTCCTATTATATGTATTCATAGCATGGTCTACACCATTTTTAATTATATCGATTACTGCCTTTTCTCCAAGCCTTACACCTTCATATAGCTTCTCATATTCTTCATCTGATACTTTACCAATTACATGGTTTATCATATCATTTGCATATTTTGGTTTTCCAATACCAACTCTTACCCTTACAAAGTCATCTACATATTCTTGTATGCTTTTAATACCATTATGACCTGCAGATGAACCACCTTTTCTAATCTTAACTATTCCAGGTTCAAAGTCTTTTTCATCATATATTACAATAATATTTTTAGCTGGTATTTTGTAGTAATTCATATATTCTTGTATAGCAATCCCTGATAGGTTCATATATGTAGTAGGTTTTATTAAAATGCAATCTTTAGAATACATCTTTAATTTTAACTCATATGCATTTTTTCCTTTTTTAAAATCCGCATTATTTGCCTTAGCAATTCTATCTACTACACAATATCCCATATTATGTCTTGTTCTTTCATATTTCTTATCTGGGTTTCCTAATCCTGCAATTAAATACATAATATATTATTTTATCCTTTCAATTAATTGTTGTTTCCTTTTTCTATCATCTCTAGTATATCATATATTTTAACATATTTTTTTAAATTTGTATTTAATAATAATCAATTATATTATTTTTTTATTAATTACTCATTATTCTTATTAATTATCCTATACTTGTTTTGTTTTCCAAACTTACAAATACTTTCATAGTCACAGAACCTACAAGCTTTTTCTTGTACCTTAGGTGTTACATAGTACTTACTTGGATATATATCTACATTTCCTTTTAATATATTTTTAGATAAATCAATTACTGCATTTTTAGCATCTTCTTTTAATTCTTTGTAGTCATTATTTGCAATTACTTTAGAGAACCTATCTGGTGTTCCATCTTTTTTAAGCCTTACTGGTATAATATTTGAATTGTTTGTATTTTCTAGTGTCTTATCCATATTATATAGTTCTTCTATACCATCAGATACAATAAGGCCTTGCATCTTTTGGTACTTGTTTTTGTATGCTGTTTCATACATATTATCTTCGTTAATATAGCTAATTTTCATATCTCTAGTTGTAATTTGTTGATATAGTAATCCTTTGTTTTCTTTTTCTAAAAGTTCTTCTAAAGCACTTGCATATATTATTAGCTGAAGTTGAAGTCCTGCTCTTACCTTGTTTGTGTCTATATCATTTTTGCTAGTCTTATAGTCTATTATCCTAATATTATCTTCTAATATATCTGCTCTATCTACTTTACCAAATATATTAATTGCCTTTTTAGCTCCTTCTACATCAAACTCTATTTTTACATTATCTAATGAATTAGGGCTTTCATGTATTCCAATTTCTATTTCATTTCCATATATATCATATTCTGAAAGCCTTAATGTTTCAGCAATTTGTATACATGCATTATATATTTCTCTTTTTAAGTTTTCACTTATCTTTTTTGATTTGCTATTTGATAGTATTTTCTCATATTTTCTTTCTTTTAATGTATCTAATATAGCATCATCTACCACTTTTGCTATATCATTTTCGTAAAGTGCAATATCTTTTTTAAGCTTGCTATCTTCTATTGCTATTAGTTTTAACTTAAGCAGTGCTTCATCTTCTATTTTTCCTTTTAACTTAAGGTTACCTTTTTGTACCTCATCAAATACTTTTTTAATTACGTCATGTATGAATGAACCGGTATCTAAGCTTTCAAGTTTGCTAGTTCTTGCTTTTTCTACAGAAAGCATATATCTAATATGGTATGCAAATGGACATCCCGCATATTTTTCAAGCCTAGATATTGTCATAGAAAGGTCATTTTTGTATAGTTTGTTTAATATATCTTTCGGTAAGTTATTTGGATTATTTTCTTTTTCTGCCGCTATGTATACTTTTTCAAATCCAAAATTATATATTATTTCATTGTTAATTTCTGTATATATTTTTGCCATGTTCATATAATATTCTAATATATTATATTTCCTATTTTGTATTTTCTTTTTAAAATTTTCTCTTTCTATTTCTTCTTCAAATAATTCTATTTCTAATTTTCTTTTTTCATATTCTAGTTCTGTACTATCAATTTCATTATTATTGTAATTGTCTCTATCACTATCACTACCATTACCATTAGCATTTTCTACTATTTCAAAGGCATCATATATTTCTAAAAGCCTATCTACCTTGTTTTTGTACTCAACACTATTTTTAATTATCATATTGTACCTTGTTATTTTCTTAGCTAAATATATTGTTAAATCAAGCATTGCTTTTTTTGTATTTGGTACATTTTCTAAAATATATTCATAAACAATATTATATTTTTCTGATTTTAATATTTCTTTTTCAAGTTCTGTAATTATTTTAACTATATATCCTTCATCTTTGTATGGTATGTAGCAATTATTCTTACCACCTGTAGCATAATCTTCCTTACTGCTTTTTGTATAACTAATATCATTGTTTTTTAATATCTTTTCTATCCTAGAAATATAGTAACTTGGTACTATTTCTTCTTCAGTAAAATCATCATTGTTTGTATATGATAACACCACCTTGTCACTTGCTGCCATTAGTGTATTATATATTTGCATATAGTTTTTAGTTTCATCTTCTTCTAGTGTATTATATATGTTAATATCTGATGCTCTTAAAACTATATTTTCATCTTCATCTATTAATCCAGATACAGTAGTTTCCTTTGGAAATACTCCATCTTGTACAGACATTACATATGTTATTTTCTTATCTTTAAATATATTATTTGAACTCCTAAAGTCTACTGCATTTTTAACTGGTGTTTCTCTTTGTGTGTTTTCTTTTAATACTTCTTCTAAATAACTTGCGTAATCATATATTGTAATTTCACCAATTTGTGACATTTTGTCTAATACTTCATTTAGTATATTCAAACTATTTTTATATTCTGTTGCCTTTTTAAGATCATCTAATTTTAATATTTCATTATATATTTTTGCATATATATTATTTTTCTTAAGGTGCATTACTATTTCTTTTGTTACTGCTTCAGAAGATACCATTATCTTTTTAATTTTTTCAGAGTAGCTATTGAATGCCTTGTATATTTTTTCTTCATCCAGTTCTTCTTCAACTTCTTTTTGCTTTTTTTCTTCAACTATATTTGTATTTTCGCTTGTTTCTTCTACAATATTTTGTATAATATCTGTTAATATCTTAAGTAGCTTGCTTTTAGTTGTAACTATAGTATCAAAGTCTGGTCTATCTTTTTCATATCTAAACTTGCCATACCTAGATAGGTCTTGTATGTCCCACTTTTTCATATAATTTTCTAATATATATATATCATTTAATGATATATTATATTCTTTAAAATATCCCATTTTAGAAAGTGCAATTATACCATCTACCTTACCTAGTATTGCATTTAAAAGATTTAGTATATATGTAATTATTTGGTCTGCTACAATGCTTCTATTTTCACCAATATTAATATGTATACCATATTTAGCAAATTCTGTTTGTATATAGTTGTAGTATTTGCTACTATCATTTGCAATTACTTGTATATCATTTGCAGATATTCCTTTTTTCATATCATTATATATATTATTTGCAAGTCTTGCTATTTCCTCTTTTTTAGATGGGTAATACATAAGTTGTATTTGCTTTTCTTCTTCGTCACTATTTTTTTCTATTCTATTACCATCTTCATTGTAATTATTTTCAGCATATATAATATCTTTTGATGCTAGTGCATTATTTAACTTTCCTAACATACTTTTATGATAATTATCTTCTTCAAACTTTTCGAAAGATATATTTCCTTTTGTACTCATGTATCCAATTATATTATTTAATGTTGTACTTGCTTCTTTGAATATACTATTTTTAGAGCCTAAATCGTCTATTGTAATTTCTACGTCTACATCTTTACATTTTCTAATTATTTCTTCTAATACCTTAAATTGCATTAGTGTAAAATTTGTAAAACCTGTAATATATAGATTAGCATCTTCAAATACAGTACTTTCTTTAATTGCATCTAATACAATAGATAGCTCTTCTGCCTTGTCTTTCTTGTCTTCTAAAAGCTTGTCATATTCTTCAATAATTTGTATTAATTCTTCTAATTTTATCTTAAGTATTCCATGTATATTTTCATTATTTGTAATTTTTTGTTTTAGTTCATCATTTTTAATACCTTGTTCTTTTAACCTAACTATCATCTTATCTATCTCAGATATATTCTTATCTTTTTTAAGTAATGTAATATCTAAATTAGATATTGCTTTTTTAATATACATTTTTCTTAATATATCATCTACATATGATATATTATTATATTTTGTATTCTTAAAAAGTAGGTATTGCAACCTATTGAAAGTAATTATTTCTACTTGCATATTACTTCCATTTTCTAATAATTTTTCTTCATAATAATAGCTTATATTTTCTGGTACTAATACATATTGCTTTTCATATAGTTTCTTTTCTTCTATTATATTTTCTAAAAACTTTTTATTACTGTCTGTTCCTATTGCTCCTAAATATATTTTCATCTATTCTTCTATTCTTCCTTTTTTCTTAATACCATAATTATATACTGTATTTCGTATAATTGCTATTTTAATTATTTAATTATCTAAATTATTTAAATTATTAATTACTAACATAATATCATTTTATTTATTATATTTATCGCTTATATTATATTTACTTTTATTTAACTTAATTAAAAATATAATACTTTACTTTACTTTACTTTACAACAAGCTATATTATTAAATTATATACTTTAGTATATAATTAATTGGAGGTATATTATGAATAAAACAAGTAAAATTTTAGCTGTATTACTTGCTATATCAGTTATAGCATTAATTATTTTAGGTGTTAAATATAACAAGCTTTTTTGGCTTTCAATAAAAAATGGGGAGCAATCTGTAAAAGAAATTCAAGCTATTAATGAAGCGGGATATGAGCTAAGGCATGACGGTCCTGGTGATAAATTAGAATTAAAGAAAATAGAGAAATAAAAAAGTTATATTAAAAAAAGCCTATTGCATTAAAATACAATAGGTTTTTCTATTTCATTTTTATTATTATATTTTTCATTTTCTTATTGCCTTCTAGGTGGTGTATATGAATATGCAGGTAATTGTGGATACTTGAATTCAACTCCATCTGATACATTACCATCTGGCATATGATTTCCTTTAAATACATTTTCACCTACTAAGAAATACTTATGTGTATCTCTTCTAGTTAAGATTGAATTTGAAGTAACTATTGGGTCATCCCAAGTTGTATCTACTCCATACCAATATCCATCTAAATACACTTGATTCCATGCATGTCTTTCTCTACTTCCAACACTATTTATTCCCATTCCTACTGTTGTTATTGTAGGTATTTGCATTCCATCTAATATATACTTAAATGATTTTGCATATCCTTCACAGACAGCTCTTCCTCTTAAAAGTGTAAATCCTAGGTTATACTTACTTGAATCTGTTATATTATCATCATAGTATACATTATCTACTATATAATCATGTACATATTTTATTTGCTCATATTGTGTTGGGTATCTTCTAGCATTTTTAATTATCTTCTCCCTTAATGCTTCTACTTTGTTTCTTATCATGTCTAATTCATCTTTGCTTCTTATTCCATCTGCATAGAATAGTTTTCCTTTAGCATTTTCTATTTTAACTGTATATACAGGTCTTGCCCCCATATATTGCTTTTCAGTTATAACAAGTGAAATATTACTTACATCAATAAAATATAGTTGTGGAAAATCTAGTGCAAGTGCATTAACAGCTGCTTGAAAAGAGTGTTCTAATTGTTCTGCTCCGCCTGGTCTATTTAAAAGTTCATTAAATACTGTACCATAATTAAATGAGTGTTCTCCATTTAAGAAGTATGCACTTTCCATACTTAACTTGTCATATATTTTTTTACCATATTGATCTAATTGTATATAGTACATAGAACTAGATAGAGTTAATGCTTCGTTTCCTTTAGAATTATTTGCAACTTTTTCTATTTCTTTTTGTTCAACAACTGGTGTTACTTGTCTTGCTACACTTGCTTCTACCGTATCTGATACTATTTTAGGTGCAACAATCTTATTTTCTTCTACACCTTCTATTGGATTTTGTTCTATTTCAACTTCTGTATTTGCTTTTCCAAATGTTGCCATTAGATATTCTTTTGCATCTGCAAATTTTTCTTTAGTATTTCCTGGTGTTACAAGAAATACTAAAAATAGCAATACCGCAAAAGTAATTACAAATGTTAAAACTGATTGTACTATTGTTCCAATTGTTTCTAGTACTCTATGTTTTTTTACTTTTCTATTATTAAAATCTTTTTTCATATTCTTTTTCCTTAAATATATATTAATTTATTTTAGTTATTATTTCTAATAATATATCATATTATTTACTTTTTAATTTGCTATATTTTTTACTTTTTTACTTTTTATTTTTTGCTTTTATCTTTTTCTCTTCTCCAATAGAATAGATACTGCTGAGCAAGCCCTTTATCATTAAAATCTTTTACCGCATCATATATTTCTTTATTTGTAACATCACGGCCTTCAAAAAATTCTTCACTCATTACTCTTTTTACCCACACATCTATTGGAAATGATTCTTTTCTTCCAAATCCAAATAGCATAATACAATTAGCAACCTTTGGTCCTACTCCAGATAATTTTAGTAATTCTTCATATAATGTATCATCATCTAACTTTTTTAATTCTTCTATATATTCTTCATTTATAATCTTTGATGTTTCTACTATTCTAGGTGCTCTAAATCCTATCTTTGTTTCTCTTAATTGTTCTTCTGTTAATTTTTGTATTTCTTCATTTTTAGGGAAAAGGTAATATGTCTTACCTTCAAACTCTATACTTTTACCATAGCTTTTTGAAATATTTTCTATTCCTTTTCGTATATTTGGTATATTATTATTTGCAGATATGATAAAAGAATATATTGTCTCATATGGTTCTTGTTTTAATATCCTTATTCCTTTTCCAAATTCTGTTGCTTCCTTTAGCGATTCATTTTTCAAACTATATTCTTTTTTAACTTTCCCATAGTCTGATCCTAAATCAAAATAATTATATATATATTCTTTTAATTTTTCTTCATCATTTAATTTGCTATCTTTTAGTATCTTTATCTTTAAAAATATATTTGTCTTATTTTCTAAACCTTTTTCTTCATTTGCTTTTATTACCATTTCAGGAAGTACTCCAATATATGAGTCGCTTTCATCTTCTTTTACCCATCTAAAGCATTGACCATTTTCAAATATATCTTTTAATATAGTATCTTCTAGTTCAACTATTTCAATATAATAATAATCATCTTCTTTAATTAATTTTATATTATCTAAAAAATCAATATATTTCATGTATAATCCTTTTATCTTATTTTATTTTTTTCTTTTTATCTTATTTATTTTACTTTAATTTTATCTTATTTTATTTTTACTTTTTTAATTATTTAATCATTATCTTTAATTATTCCCATATCTATTAATGCTTTTTTAGCTGCATGTATTTGTGCTTCTTTTTTTGATTTACCAATTCCTTTAGATATGAATTTTCCATCTGCTAAAAGTTCTATTTCAAATACCTTGTCATGATCTGGTCCACTTTCTGAGATTAATTCATATGTTATTTCTCTTACGCCTTCAGCTTGTACTTTTTCTTGATATAGTGTTTTATAATCTTGTAAGTATTGAGAATGTGTTGCATAGTATATATTATCTTTTAAGTTGTGTAGTATGAACTTTGATACCACTTCAATATTTGAATCTAAATATATTGCCGCTATTACTGCTTCAACCATATCTGCAAGTATAGGTTTTGATACTCCACCAGATTTTAGTTGTGATTTTCCTAATTTAATATATTTTGCAAATTTTAATTTTTCTGCTACATCAAAAAGACTATCCTCACATACAATATATGACCTCATCTTAGTCATATCTCCTTCTTTAGCATCTGCAAGCTTTTTATATAGGTGATCTGTCATTACAAATTCTAATATACTATCTCCTAAAAACTCTAATCTTTCATTATTCTCTACATCGAATTCATTTGAGTATGATCTATGATGTGTTGCTATTTCAAGTAGCTTTTTATTTTTAAAGGTATAAGAAATATTTTTTTCTAATCCTCTTAATTCATTATAATTATTTTTTTCTTTCATCTTTTCTTTCTAAAATTATTTAACAATGTATTTTATTTTAAAAATACATAATTAAATATTTTTATATCCTTTCTTTATTTTCAGTGCAACTATTACATATTTCTAAGTAAGTAATCCTAAACACTATAGTATATTATACCACAATAACACACTATTTTACTATAATAAATATAATATTTAAATTCTTAAATATTAGCTTATATGCACAAAAAAAGAAATACAAAATTATATTTATAATTGTATTTCCTTTTAATATTTTTAACATTTTCTATTTATTTTATGATTTCTATTTTCCATTCTATATTCTATATTTTTATTCACACTAATTTTGTATTACTTAATCTTACCTAAGTCTAATGATACAAGCTTGCTTATACCATTTTCTTCCATAGTTACACCATATAGTGTGTCTACTGATTCCATAGTTCCTTTTCTATGTGTTATTACAATAAACTGTGAACTATCTGCATATTTTTTAAGATAGTTTGCATATCTTTGTACATTTGCATCATCTAGTGCTGCTTCTATTTCGTCTAATACACAAAATGGTGATGGATTAATATTTAATATACTAAATAGTATTGCAATTGCAGTTAGTGCTCTTTCTCCTCCAGATAACAATAACATATTTTGTAATTTCTTTCCTGGTGGTTCTACTTTGATAATAACATCTGTATTTAGTGGATCTTTTTCATTTTCTAGTTCTATCTTAGCTCTTCCACCTCCGAATAGTTCTTCAAAAATACCACTAAAGTTTTTATTAATTAATTTCATTCTTTGTACAAATTGTTCTTCCATAGTTGAAGATATATCTGTTATTATATGTTGCAATTCTTTTTTTGATTTTTCTAAGTCATCTTTTTGTTCTTTTAAGAAATCATATCTTTCTTTTGCAATATCTAACTCTTTTATTGCCCCAATATTTATCTCGCCCATATTTTTAATATCTTTTTCTGTCTTATCTAATATACCATTTGCCTTTTTTGTATTAAATGCAACTACATTATTATCATAGTCTCTTTCATTTAATTCATATTTTTCATACAATTCATCTTCTAGGTCTAGTACCAAATTATTATATGTAACTTCGTAATCATCCCAAATATTATTTGCTAAGTTTTCTCTTTGTAGTTCCACCCTATATAGTATTTGTTCTAATTTAGCTTTTTCAGGAAGTAGTTTGTCTATTTCCTTTTCAATATTATCTTTTTCTATTTCTAATTTTTCTTTTTCTTCTAGTATTTCCTTTTTCTCTTCTTTTATCTTTTCTTGTATTCTTCTAATTTCTTCACTTTCATTTTCTTTTTCTTTTAGTTTTTCTTTCAAAGTTTTAATACTATTTTCTAATTCTTCTATTTGTTTTTCTACTTCTTTTGTTTTAGTATTTTTACCCTGTATTTTTTCATTGTTTTCATCAATATCTTTTTGTATTATATCTATTATTTCCTGAATAGATTTTTCATTTTCATCAAATGACGATATTGAAATCTTTAAGTCTACTATATCTTCATTTATCTCTTCTAGTTTTTTAACATCTTCTTTGTTTACTATATTTTCATTAAGCTTTTTTATCTCTGCTTCTATTCTATCTTTTTTTGTATTTAATTCTTCTTTTTTCTTTTCATTTTCTGAAATACTTTTTTTAATATTTGCAATATCTTCTGTTATTTTTAATATATCTTCTTCAATATGTTTTTTAGTTTCTAATTCTTGCTTAAGTACATCTTCTTTTGCCGCTATATTACTATTTGCAACAGCAAGTGTAATCTTGCTTTCAGATAGTTTATCTTCTATGCTTCCTAAATTTTCTTTTATCTTATCCACATTCACATATTCTTTTGTGTATTGCTTTTCTAAGTTTTCTAAATCATTTCTTTGTTTTTTAAGTTCTTGCTCTAATGTTTTTATCTGTGCTTTTCTACTTAATATATTATTACTACTATTTGTATAACCACCTGTTATACTTCCAGAAGAATTAATTACATCACCTGCTTTAGTTACTATCCTAATATATGGTATATTTCTAGAAAGCACTATTGCATCATCCATATTTTCTACAATATAGTTATTGTTTAAAATGCTTTCTACTACATTCATGTATTTTTCTTCTGTCTTAATTACAGATTTAGCCGTTACCACTTTTATGTTTATACTTTTTGCTTTCTTAAGTACTTCTTTTTCATTATCACTTTTCTTTTTACCTGCATATCTTCTAATTGGTAAAAATGTAGCCTTACCACTTTTTGTTTCTTTTAGATATTCTATTATATCTTTTGCATCTTCTTCATTTTCTACCACAATGTTTTGCATAGAACTTCCAAGTGCTGTCTGTATTGCATTTGTATATTCTTTTTTTACAGTTATTATATCTGTTATTACTCCTAGAGCTTTTTTACCTATTTCGGTATTATTTGTTTTAGCTTTTAATATATTTTTAACTGCAAAAGAAAATCCTTCTTTTTCTTTTTCCAAACTTTTTAATATATTTAACTTGTTTGTTTTAATTACAATATCTTGTTTTTGCTTTTCTATATTATTTTTTCCTTCAGCAATCTCTGTTATCTTTTTGCTCAAGTTTTCTTTATCTTTTTCAAGTTTTGCTACCTTTTCTAATAATTCTCCATTTTCTTTAGCAAACTTTTTCTTTTCATCTTCTATTGCAAGTTTTTGCCTATCAACATCTAATGTCTTGTCTCTTTTTTCATTTTCTTTTCTTGTTTTTAATTCTTTTAAATGTTCTAGTTCTAGTTTTTCCTTGTATATTTCTCCATCTATTTCATATTCTTTATCTTTTAGTTCTTCTATTTGTTTTCTTTTTTCTTCTTTTGCTTTTTCATCTTTTGCTAAAACTTTTTTAAGTTTTTCTTTTTCTATTTCTTTTTCTTTTAGCTCTTCTTTAAATGTTAAAGAATCTTTTTTGCTTCTTTCTAGTTTTTCTAGTTTTGATTTCTTTTCTTCTTCTTTTAATGCAATCTTGTTTTTAGCTTCTAATATATCTGTATCAGATAATCTTATACTATCTTTAAGGGATGCTACTTTTTCATTAGATAATGCTATTTCTTTTTCCATATTAGAAATTTCACTACTACTTTGTCCAATATTTTTGTAGCTTGCTTCAGTTTTTTTGTCTATATTAGAAATAGTATCTAATACTTTTTGTATATTTTCTTGATTTTTTTCTTGCTTTTCTTTTTCTTCATCTATACTTTCAGTCATTTCTTTTAATTTAGAATTGTTTTCTTCAAAACGTATATCAAAAGATGCCATCTCTTCTTTAAATATTCTTAAGTCTAATTTTTTCTTAATATCTTTTAGTTTAAGATATTTTTTTGCTTTAGTACTTTGTTCTTCTAATGTTTCTAAATTGTTAGAAATTTCTGATAATATATCTGTTATTCTAACTAAGTTGTCTTCAGTTACTTCTATATTTGTTTTTGCTTCTTTTTTTCTTTCTTTGTATTTCACAATACCTGTTGCTTCTTCAAATACTTTTCTTCTTTTTTCTGAGTTATTGCTTAGTATTTCATCTATTCTACCTTGTCCTATAATACTATAACCATCTTTTCCAATTCCTGTATCCATAAACAGTTCTTGTATAGTTTTAAGTCTTGTAGTTGCACCATTTAAAAGATAGGCAGATTCACCATCACTATATAGTTTTCTTCCAACACTTACTTCATCATATTCAATTGGTATATCACCATCTGTATTATCAAATAGTAATTCTACTTCTGCAAAGCCTGCACCTCTTCTAAATTGTGTTCCTGAAAATATAACATCTTGCGGTTTACTTCCTCTTAATGCTTTAATACTTTGCTCACCTAGTACCCATCTTATTGCATCAGCTATATTACTTTTACCAGAACCATTAGGCCCAATAACTCCAGTTATACCATCATTTGCAATTATCTCTGTTTTATTTGCAAATGACTTAAATCCATTCATGTATATCTTTTTAAGTTTCATTTTTTCTCCTAAGTATTTCTAAACTTTTTTTGCATTTGTATTTTAAATATATCACAGTAAAAGTAAAAAGTTAACTTAGTTGCCTATATTTGAATGTTTTTTAGGGAAGGTTTAAAACGATTATATAATATGTTGACAGCAGAAGACAAGGTCTTATTGGCCGGAAAGGGGATTACGGAAGAGCAAATAGAGGCTCAGTTGCAGACTTTTAAGAAAGGATTTCCATTTTTGAAGTTGAAAGCGGCCGCTTCGTTGGCTCATGGTATTTTGGCTCCTTCGGCAGAAGAATGCAGGCATTATGAGGAAGTGTGGAAGGCTTATAAGGAAGAAGGAAAAGCGATAAGCAAGTTTGTTCCGGCTTCGGGCGCGGCCAGCCGTATGTTTAAGAATATGTTTGAATTTCTGGATGCGGAATACGATGTGCCGACCACTGATTTCGAAAAAACTTTTTTTGCGGCGATTCGTGATTTTGCATTCTACGATGAATTGGATGCGGTTTGCATGAAAAATGAAGGTCGCGGGATTGACGGTTTGGTGGCATCCGGCCAATATAAAAAGGTTGTGGCGAACATGCTTCGTCCGGAAGGTTTGAATTACGGCCAGTTGCCTAAAGGATTGCTTACGTTTCACCGGTATGAGAACGGTTCGCGCACTCCGTTGGAGGAACATTTGGTAGAAGCGGCTTTGTATGCTGCCAGCAAAGGAAAGGCTGAAGTTCATTTTACGGTGAGTGCGGAGCACAAAGCTTTGTTCAAGGCATTGGTG
>QWBY01000701.1_pt1 | contig 22432 bp, 9 predicted proteins | sample 1972471 | NCBI WGS metagenome assembly QWBY01 (sample SAMN09866722, study PRJNA288562) | Human gut metagenome isolate term6_stool, whole genome shotgun sequencing... | reverse complement strand
CCCTTTCACACCACCGTACGTGCCGTTCGGCATACGGCGGTTCAATTTAATTTACACATGACCTGCTTATATAGTAACCATAAGGGTCGATTAAGCCTGTTTTGCTTAATCTTTCTTTTGTGATTGCTCTTACTAAGCAGGTTTTTGTTGCTACAAAATAGTACCTATTTCCACAGTAGGATGTTAATCTTGCTAGGTCTTTTGTTATTCCCATTTTTCTTAACGCCCATTGTCTTTTCTTTGGTACTTTCCACATTTTCCAGCATATTATTCTGAGTCTGGTTCTTAGGTGCTCGCTGAATCTTTTTAGTTTGTTTTTCATGCTTGCTATTTTGAAGTAGTTTATCCAGCCTCTTGTTACTTCATTTATCTTTTTGATTCTGTAGTCTAAGGATACTGACCACTTTCTTGTGGTTAGTTTCTTTATTCTGTCTTTGAATCGGCTAAATGATGTTTCATGGACTCTTGCTTTCCATGTATTTGTTTTGAAGTCTTTCCAGTAACCAAATCCTAGATATTTTATTCCACTTTGTCTTGTTATTTTGCTTTTTTCTGCGTTTACTTTTAAGCCCAGTTTCTTTTCTATGAATCTTGTTATGGAGTGCATTACTCTCGTTGCTGCTGCTTTACTTCTTACAAATATTAAACAATCGTCGGCATATCTTGTGTATCTAAGTTTTCTTGCTTCTAGCTCTTTGTCTAGTTTTTCTAGAATGATGTTGCTTAGTAGTGGTGATAGGTTGCCCCCTTGTGGGGTTCCTTTTTCACTTTTTTCGTATATGCCTTTGTTCATTATGCCCGCTTTTAGGTATTTTCTGATTAGTGATTCTGTGTCTGGTGCTTTGATTTGTTTATGAACTATGCTCATTAGTTTATCTTGTGGCACTTTGTCAAAGAATTTCTCTAGGTCTATGTCTACTACCCATTCGAATCCATTATTTAAGTATTCTAGGCTTTTTGTTATTGCCATTTGACAGCTTCTTCCTGGTCTGAAGCCATAGCTTGTTTCAGAAAATCTTTTGTCTATTATTGGGGTTAGTATTTGTACGATTGCTTGTTGGATTATTCTGTCCATTACTGTTGGTATTCCGAGTTTTCTTTTTCCTCCATTTGCTTTTGGTATTTCTACTCGAAGTACTGGTTGTGGTTTGTAACGTCTTTCGATTATTTCTTGTCTTATCCTTGCCCAGTTTTCTTTGATGTATTCATCTATTTCTTTTACACTTATGCCATCTATTCCTGATGCTCCTTTGTTGGAGATGACTTTTAGTTTGGCTTGGTGCATGTTTTCTGAGTTTAGGATTTGACTTATTATTTTATCTTCCATGTGTGCACTTGCTCCTTTCCGCTTGCGTAACTTATTTCTTAGGTGTGAGATTTTGATTTCATTTACGTTTTTTTCTACTTTCTCTGTCAGATTTGTTATGCAACATACATTTTGCTTGTGCTTTTAAATTGTTCAGTCCTTCGGTGTTTCCACCTACTATGACTTCTGCTGACTTCTCACTATTCGTTGTTACTACTGTTTCGCTAGTGAGACCTCACGGGATAAGTTCTAATACTTTCATCGTTTACTTGCAGAATTTACGCTTTGGGTTTACGGTTGTCTTTTGGGTCTTTGCTATCTTAGGCTAGCTTGCCCACCTTTTACGCCTTGTATTCTGTTCCTGTTCGTCAAGCCACGATTTCGCTATTGCTTCTTCTCTCCTAGATGTCGCCATCTAAAACTTGCAAGTCGCTATCAGATTCGTCGACAACTACGCTCTTTAGGGATTTTCACCCCAGCATTAAAACATGCCCGTCATACCCAAAAAATCGGAGAGCAGCTTTCACTACCCTCCGAAATATCACATTGATTAAGTTTTACATACTACATAATATCTATATTTCCGTGCCCTTATCTTTCTTTACATTTTCTCTCTCCTGATTGCTTGCTTTAGCCTTATATTTTTTGAGTTTTCCCATAGCAGACTGTTTATTTTCCGCTATTTCTTTCCTCTTTGCCTTATTTTGCTCTTTAGCTTTGAGAAGTTTTACTGAATATACTTTTAGACTTGTGTATTCCTTATTATCCTTTCCTATGCTTTTCTTTTCTTTCCCAAATACATGAACAAAATCTCCTTTTTTCAAGTTTTCCACACTACTTACCCTGTCATTATAAGCCAGACAGTTGATATATTTTACATTCCCTTCTTTATCATTTTCAGCAATCGAAAAACTTGCAACGGTGAAATCTTTACCATCTTTTGATGTTAAATTTTTAATGTCTACATCTGAAGCAATATTGCCATTGATATTTATAGTATCTGCTTTTTCCTTATTTTCACTTGACTTATCATTTCTCATAGTATTTTTGTCCTCCTTCTCATTTTCTTTACCAGATAAAGTGTTATTCCTATCTTCTATTGCACTTTCTAAATTAGGTGCTTCAATCTCATTTTCGTCTATATAATCATAAAATTTTTCATCAACTAAACCCATAATCTTATCATTCATATAGTTATCATAGGCAGTATCAAGGGTATCTTCGTTTTGTATTCCCGTTTCCAATGATATAAGCCCTTTTACAAAATCCCTATGATTATATTCCTCTAAAAAAGATAATGTTTCTTTCATCTTATCCAAGTTATTATTTCGCATACTGGCTATTGTATTTATGTCATTTGAATATCGTCCATTGTCCCACTCAAACTTGCCTGATTTATCATTAAAATCAATTCCGCTTACTATTACAAATTGATTCTCTGAAAATAACACTGCTTTCTTATCTTCTACATCCAAAACAACTGTATTATCTGAAAGTGATGTTTTTATAATATCGCCTTTTTCTAATCTCATATTCTTTTCCTCCAATTCTTTTTCCAATTTTGTTTCTTCTAATGATTTAGCAACGATTTTACTAATATTTTCTTTTATCTCTTCTAAATATCCCTGCCTCTTTAATTTCTCATAAATATTATTAAGGGTATCGAAATCATCGATACCCTTAGCAATGGATAGTATTAACTTTATATCCATATCTTCATAGTTTGGATATTTCTTTTGATTAAATTCGTGAATCTTATTTTTCATTTCAACAAATTCATCTTCTATATACATAGGATTAATATTATCTTTTGTTTCTAATATTTTTTTGATTGTTCTTACAGACAAGGTTTTAGATTTTGGAAGCTCTATGCTTTCCGGTGTACGAATTACCATTTTAAATAAACCTTCATTTATTTTTTCAAAATATCGTACAGAGTAGTTGTACTCTTTATTTTCAAAAAGTTGTTCCATTTCTTTTGCTGTCGCTTTAATATTTTTATGATATTCCAACTATCTAACCTCCTCCTTACATTCTATTTTCCTATCTGTATTCTCATCTTGTAATTCTCCTTTTCCTACTTTCTCTTTGAAATAATCAAGCCTATCCATTACAGATGATTTTTCTTTTTTATCAAAATCTCCTATACTTTGTACTTTGCTATCTCTAAAGTCTGCATCATACCTGTCTGCTACTCCGTCTAAATCCATATCCATTGATAGTGGATCATAAAAATTGCCCTCATCATCAATTTCAAGATTAAGAACTTCTTTTAGCTTTTCTTCATCAATAGATACAAGTTCATTAAAATCCCAAAATGCAATATCATTTTTTAGTTGTATCAATTCTTTTTGACTGGCTGCATCATCCTTATCATAAATATATGGATAGCTCTCTATCAAAGTATTATCAACATAGGTATTTAGCTTATAGTTTATTAAATCTAAATTCGTCTGAATTTCATGTTTTTCATCAGGTGTTGTCGTATATGCTATTCCAACATTTGAAAGATCCGGAAATAAAGTATCAAAATCTTCTACTCTATTTTCTTCATCATACTCATGATTGATAAAGTTTATAATTTCTTCTTTGACTTCCTTTAAGAGAACTTCATCTGTATTTTCTTTTCCATCGCTTTTTCCCATATCAAGAAGATTATTGACCTCAGCAAGCCTCAAGTTCTTTTCTTTTAATAAATCAGCTTGCGGAAATTTTTTCTCCACTTCAAGTTTTGCAATTTCAAATTGCTTTTTTGTATCTTCAAGTTTACCTAAGGTCTGTTCCAATCTCTCAGGAAGTTTATCAAGTACATTATCCATTCTTGTGATATTTCCTATCTCATCTGTACCAAACTCACCATAATGACTTTCCTGTCCCTGTAGCTTAAATTTATATTGGCTTGCAAAACTATCATAAAAAGCATAGAGATTAAAATTTCTATATTGACCTATCAAAGTGTCCTTATTTTTATCTCCTAGCTCACTTCTTTTAATAGACTTTATCCTGTTTATCAAAAATTCTCCAGCTAATTTTTTATCTGTATATTTTCTTCCATCTAAAGTTAATGAAGTAAATTTAGATAGTTTTTCTTTGCCCGTTTCCATATCCTTTCCATTTAGCTCTTCCATTCCTACAAAAGCTCCTTGAACCATATTTATGGTTTGTTCCTGATTTTCTGTATCTTTATATGGTTCTACATGCTCTATATCTTTTTTAAGGTTTTCTATTTTTATCTCCAGTCGTTCTATCTCTTTTGGATAAAATTTAACTACCTTATCCTCTAGCTTATACAAGTTTGATTTAAAGTTGGACTCAAGCATTTTTAGTTTTGATACCTCTACATCCAGATCCATTTTCTCACGAATAAGAGGATTTCCTGTGGCAAGTGCCTTTATCTCCGCATAGTTTAATGTTGCCTCGTCTACATCTTCTGCAACTCTTACAGGTGTCTTACTTGTCATGATTTGAGAGATGTATTTCTGTTTATTCTCTAAGGTTTGGAAAAGATAGGCATCAAAGGTATTTTCTGTAACATAACGAAAGATATGAACATCTGTATTTTCATTACCTTGACGAACTATACGACCTGCTCTTTGGGCTAAATCCGCAGGTCTCCAAGGCACATCTAAATCGTGGATAGCAATTAGCTTATCTTGGGCATTCGTACCTGCTCCCATCTTCTGTGTTGAGCCAAGTAATACCCTTATCTCTCCACTTCTTACCTTATCGAATATAGCATCTTTTTCTTTGTTATTTTTTGCATTATGGATAAATTCAATCTCATTTTCAGGTACTCCCATTTTAATCAGTTTTTCCTTCATATCATCATAGATATTAAACTCATTACTTGGCGTTGACATATCGCAAAAGATTAACTGAGCTGATTTTTTATCCCTGTACTTATCCCATATACTAAATACATTGCTTACACAAGCATTTACTTTTGAATTTTCATCATCAGGAAGTAGCGGATTGATAAGCCTTTGGTCAAGTGCCATTTTCTTACCGTCGTTCGTTATTTTTAACATATTATCAACAGATGGATCCACTTCTTTATTTCTAACCTTATCCGCTCTTTCAGAAAAACTTTCAAGGATCTCTTTTTGTTCTTCAGTAGGCTTTGTTTTAATGGTTTCATACTGTGCATTCGGTACGGGCAAGTTTAATACATCGGATGTTTTAATATCCATAAACTGTTTAACTGTATTCATTAACTCCGGAAGGTTATAAAATTTTGCAAATCTTGTTTTACTTCGATAACCATTACCTTCAGGATTTAATTCAATAGCTGTAACCGTTTCTCCAAAGGTGCTTGCCCAAGAATCAAAGTGCTGCAGGTGCATATTCTTTAACTCGTCATATTGTAGATAACGCTGCATAGTATATAACTCCGCCATAGAATTACTTACAGGGGTCCCTGTGGCAAATACAATCCCCTTATTATTTGTAATCTCATCCACATATCGGCATTTCATCAACATATCACTTGACTTTTGTGAATCCGTTGTAGTAATTCCTGCCACATTTCGCATTTTTGTAAATAAATACAAATTTTTAAAACTATGTGCTTCATCCACAAAGAGCTTATCTATGCCAAGTTCCTCAAAAGTTACCACATCATCTTTCTTATAATCATCATTGAGCTTTTTAAGTTTTGCTTCCAAACCTTTTTTTGTTTTCTCTAATTGCTTTACTGTAAATTTCTGATCTCTGTCCCTTTTGTATTCGTCTATAAAATCCAAGATTTCATCAATTTGGCTTTGCAGTTCATACTCTTGCCTTTCTTTACTAATTGGAATTTTCTCAAATTGACTATGTCCGATAATAACCGCATCATACTCTCCTGTGGCAATCCTAGAGCAAAATCTCTTTCTCTTACTTGGTGTAAAGTCCTTCTCCGTTGCACAAAGAATATTGGCTCCCGGATAGAGTTCATTAAACTCACGTCCGAATTGCTCTATGATGTGGTTTGGAACGACAAACATTGATTTGGTACTCATACCAAGCCTTTTGGATTCCATGGCAATTCCTATCATCTCAAAGGTTTTGCCTGCTCCGACCTCATGTGCAAGCAAAGTGTTTCCTCCAAAAAGTCCTCTTGCTATGGCATCTTTTTGATGCATTCTAAGCTCTATTTCCGGATTCATACCCTCAAATGTAAGATTACTTCCATCGTATTCTCTTAATTTAATAGAATTAAACATCCTATTATATTTTTCTACAAGGTCGCTTCTTCTGTCTATATCATCAAATATCCAGTTTTTAAATTCTTCTTTTATAATCTCCTGCTTACTTCTTGCAAGCATGGTTTCTTTGTCGTTTAATACAGAACGCTTTTTCCCATCAGCATCAACAAAAGTATCAAATACTTTTGTATCCCTTAAATTTAAACTATCCTCAATTAACTTATAAGCATTTACTCTCGAAGTACCATAAGTAAGATTTGAAAGATCATTATTTCTATCGACGCTCTTTCCTTCAACTCTATATTCACCTGTAAAATTAGAATACTTAATATCAATATTCCACCTGTTATAGTTTGAGGTTTCTAAAAGATGAAACATAAAATCTTTATAATACTTTTCATCTACCCAAGTTGCCCCCATTCTTACAGTAATATCACTGGCTTCCAATTCTTTTGGCATTACTTCGAGTAATTTTTGCTTTTGAAAACCTAAATAAGATAGCTCTGTTTTCAATATCTCATTTTCTTTTCGGATTTCTTCCTGTGGCTTATTTTCTGTTTCATTCTCGTTTTCTAGGTTAGTGTCTTTAGCTAAATACTCTTCATTTTTACTAATTTCATAATCTATATTCTTTATATAGGAGTCTATTATATGAATTTTATCTCTAATATTACCGGATAAATATTCATCTGCTGTAACATAAGGTCTTGAAAAATCTCCATTATTTATTACCGACCTAAAGGGAGTAGTATCGCTTGGGTCAAAATTATCAAGATTTAAAAATATTTCTCCCCTTAATTCCTCTATTAAGGTTTCTCTTGTTTTATCTGTAAGATTTTGCATATAATCAAAATCTACCCTACCTTTTTGAGATATAGATAATATCAAGGCATCATTTGCTTTATCCGTATGTTCCACTGCTACTGCTTTTCTAATTGTCCTTTTTGTAAATATATCTGATTTACCTATAAAATTCCCTTTTTTATCTAATCTTTCCAAACTTGACATAAGAGAGTAATTGGCATCTTCTTTGAAAAGTAGGCTGTTCTTCTTTGCATTTATAAGACTATACTTTTTAGAAAAATCATCATAAATTGCATTTAATTCAACTTGTGCTGCCTTTATTTCTTCATCTGTATAATCTTCCTTCTGAAGTTTGATTACTTGTCTAAGTGATTTTTCTAAATCTATATATGCTTTTACTTTTTCTGTATCCGCCTTATTTAAAGATACTTTTTGCATGATTGAGTTTTCTCTGAAATAAATCTTATCTTCAATAAGTGCATAAGAAAAATTTTTAACACTATCATCTGCCGGTATGGTTTCTGTTTCTAATTCTTCATTTAATTCTGCTTTTTCATAAGTACCTGAGATATTTTTAATTACTGAAGATAATTTTTCTTCTAGGCTTATATTTCCATCCTCTATGCAAGCCAAAGCTGTTCCAAACCTACTTGATATTTCTTTCATACTACCTAAGACTTGACTTGGGTTATCTGCAAAATATTTGTTGTAAGTTAAGCCTTTTTCATCCGTTGCAAGTTTTATCCAATCCTCATCTATTTTTAATAGTTTATCTCTTTTTTTAAGGAAAATTATATCTGAGGTAACTTCTGTTCCTGCTTCCCCTTTAAATACATTATTAGGTAACCTGATAGCTCCTAAAAACTCTGCTCGCTCTGAGATATATCTTCTAATATCTTCACTTTTCTTATCCATTGTTCCACTTGATGTAATAAATGCTATTACACCTCCTGAACGCACCTTATCCAAAGTTTTCGCAAAAAAATAATCGTGAATAAGAAAGTTATTTTTCTCATACTCACGATCGGCTACTTTATATTCTCCAAAAGGTACATTTCCTATTGCCACATCAAATAGGTTATTTGAAAATGTTGTTTCTTCAAAGCCTTTTATCTGTATGTTAGCATTAGGATATAGCTTACTTGCTATCCTACCACTAATACTGTCAAGTTCCACTCCATAAAATCTACTACCTTGCATACTCTCCGGTAGATTCCCAAGAAATCTACCTGTTCCCATACTAGGTTCTAAGATATTACCACTTTCATATCCCATATTGGATAGAGCCTTATAGATACTGTCAATTACTATATTTGGTGTATAAAAGGCTGTAAGTGTACTTCCTCTTGCTGCTTCATACTCTGATGATGATAGATTTTCTTTTAAAAATTCTCTTGCTTCTTTCCATTGCCCCTCTTTCGTTTCGTCAAATACATCAGAAAGTCCGCCCCAACCTACATATTTGCTTAAAATATCTTGTTCTTCTTTTGTAGCATAGCTTGATCTTGCTTCAATTTCTTTTAAAAGTTTTATTGCTGATATATTGTTTCTAAGTCGTTCAGATGGTGGCAAGATTTCATCCTCTTTTGTTATTTTATAATTTACAGGAGGAATACCACCCATATATTCATCATTCAAAATAGGTATATCTTCTTTTGTTGGTGTTTCTCTTTCTTTTGCCTCTAATCCACGATTTGCCCTCCAGTTGTCATAGGATTCCAATTTTTTATCAATTGTTTCTTTTTGATGTTTGGTAAGTTTTAAGTTATTTCCATCCCCATCTATTTTCCCAAGTCCATTTAAATAATCAAAAGAAAGTTTAAACTCTCTATAGTTATTCGGATTTTTTTCACTATATACTGTAAGCTCTCTATTTTGATTATCGACATCTACGATAAATTGGTTGGCAATCACAGTGCCTTGATCATTTACCACATCCAAACTATGGTGTAAAAGTTCTGCCCTATCTTTTTCTTGTAAAGTAGAGCTTTCTTCAAATTTTGAAATTTCATCATTTACATCCTTCAATTTTTTAAATTCCTCTAGAGATTCTTTTTTCGCATAAAGTTCAGTAACCGGTCTACTTTGAGTATATAAAATTTCTGTCATCAGTTTTTCTGTATTTGAAACAAGTTGTAGCCTGCTCATTCCAACGGGATTAAAATTATTTCCTGTAATTTCATACTCTTTATTTTGAAAGGTAACTGAAAGTCCTTTTTTGTTATAATCTTCAATATCCAACAGAATTAAATCTTCATTGTCTAAACTTTGCTCTTGTAGTTTTTCTCCTCTAGATACAATCTCTAAATCAAGTTCACTTTCATTTCTGAATGCAAGAATTTCACTGCCTGTAATAAATCCATTCATATAGCCTTCATTATCATCTAGTTTTATAGTCTTATAGGTATTATAATCTTGAATTTCTGCAATTACATATTCTTTGCCTTGATATTTTACCTGCATTCCTTCCTTGTATATAGGCTCTTTGGGTAAGTCTTGCTCTTTTTGTCGTTCTATTTCTAAATTTATAAAACCTGTCAAAAGTACATCTCTATGGTTATCATCCAGCAAATATGGTAAATTTCTTAGCATAGTATGATAGCTATCATACTTAATCGCCTTGTTGGTATTTACTACAAAGCCATTATATTTAAGGTTTTGCCTTAACTCCATATTTTTAAAATCAAGAATTAACTCTGCTTCATAGCCTTTCTTGAAATCTATGCTATCTGTTATATGTTCAATATCTTTTAAAGTCCCATCTTCAATCTTTTTAATTTTCAAAGTATATTCTTCTGATTGTGGATTAAAATAATACCCTTTACTTTCTGCTATATCCTTTTCAATTAGGTTTGATAAAATTTCTTTTTTATCTCTAATTTCATACACCTTATTTTTTTCATTTTCAGGAAGATTTACACTAAAGTTCAATTCATTGTCTTTGTTTATATATGCTACATTTTGCATTGCACCATCAATCTTTAGGTTTTTATTTGAAACATATATATCTTCATAGTAATTTGGAAATTGCTCACCAAAACTTGATATATCAAAATCATAGCCCTCTTTTTCTTCCGTTACTATATCTCTATCAATTTCATATAAGCCTTGATTATTTAAATAAAACAAATCGTTTAAATCTGTAAGGTTTGTTTCTTTCATATTCGCAGCTATTTCATCAAAGAGTTTATCTAATTTTTGACTTTCTTCAAAAGTTGTTCCCCTGTATAGAGGATAAACTCTTCCTTCAACATTATCTTTACTTGGATATACCTTAGTCCCTGTTTGTTCAAGAGAAATATCTACTACTTTTTCTTTATCCACTACTGTATAGTAATATCCTACTTTTACAGCTATTTTATTATCATCATATATATCTTTTGTTTCTAATACACTTTCTTTTTCTTTAGATAATTCACTTAAATATTCATTGTACCTATGTTCAAGTTCAATTCGCAGTTTTTTGACATCATCTAAACTTTTCATATCGTCAGGAAGATTGCCTTGTCTTTCGGCAACTTCTCTCATAACTCTTGCGTATTCTCTTTGAAAAACTCCTGAAAAGTCAGCAAGTGTATTATTCCCTAAAATTTCCCTTGCTTTAAGTACAGTTCTTTGTAAATCTTCATCATTTTTCAAAGTTTCATACAATGTATCTGAAATATCTTTAATAGAATTTATTTTTGGATACTTTAAATTAGCTATATCTTTTTCGCCTTCTATTGCTACATCTATCTTTCCTAAGAAATTATCTACTGTACTTGAATAAGTTAAGCTATCTGTATTTGTATATACTACTCTATATTCTCCATCATTGTTTTTAAAAAAAGTGAGACGAACTAAATCAGATGAGTTCTTATCATCTTCAAAAGGATTATATTCATTTAACTTAGATCCATCTGTATATGAAAAATCTTCAAAGTATGGAAATAACTTTTGGTAATCTTCTTTATTTGAAAATACCTGCATAGACTCTTTTTCTAAGATGTTTTTTATTGTAGTATCTACATTTTGCTTATTTTCTATGATGTTTTCTTTATCTACCTGCTCATATAGGTACTGAAAATCTCTCCCGTTTACTTCATTTCCATCGCCTATATCTACTCTTAAATGCTCTGTTACCTCTCCATTTTCAATATGGTCGAAATAGAATTTTGAATATCCTTCCCATTCATCCGATATCTCACCATATTTATCTACCTCAACAGTTTCATTGTGAAGTTTTATTTGTTTGTCTAATTCTTTAATTTCATCAATAAGCTCTTTATTTACTATCCTTCCTTTGTATGAAGTTTGTATAAGGTTTGAGTCCTCATTAAATTCTACTATCCAATAATCCTTTGAATTTAACGGTTTTTCTTCAATATTTTCTTTGAATTTAATCTCTTGCTTTTCTACATCACCATAAATTTTTCTGCCTGTGGAATTAAAATTATTTTGAATGCTATCATATATCTTTTCAGCTTCTTCATAAGAAATATCTTCTTGATCTTGCAAGATAAGTATTTCTTCTTCTCTTTTGTTATCAAAGGTAAGTTCTCCATTAAAGGCAACTTGTAATTCTTCTTCGGTCATTTGTTTTTTAAGTTCTGTATCCTTTAATTCTCTAAAAGTTGTTGGAAAATCTTCAAGGATTAACCTTTGTGCATTTAATTCCTTTAGTTCATTCACATTGAAATATCCCCATTCGACTTCATCTCCAAGCACAAGTCCAAAGGCTTCGCCTGTTTCTTTATCATACTCCGTCATATACCAGGTCCAATTTGACTTAAAAGGAATAATATATGCTGCATGTACTTCCTTGTCTGCTAAATCTACTTCTTCTTGATCATAAAGCTGTGGTACTCTTTCAAGCATTTCATTTGTTACAAGCTGATGCGGATCATCTTTTGGGTAAATTTTTGAATTACTATCTTCTTTTTTTATTGAATGAAGATTTTCCTGTTCTTCTTGCAATAAAGTCTGCTCTTCTTTGGTAAGATATTTATCATTTTTAACTAAATCTTCTATTCTTCTTGCTACCTGATTCCAATTAAAGAAAACATCTTTACAATCATTTTTTGTCAGCTTTATACCTTTGGCATCGTGGTTCTCGCCACTTCCTCTTGCACCTGATAGAGCGTGTGAGCTACCACCTGTTCCATACTCATTTTTAAGAAAATCTGCTTGTTCTTTTAAGGTGTAATTTTTTCCAAAAAATTCGTATATTCTTTTTTTACCTTCGGATACTCCACTACCTCTCATAAGATTTGTGTCAATTTCATCTTCTGTAATAAAGGATTTAATTGTAGGTAAGTCAGTAAGATTTGTAGTAAATTCTTTTCGTGGTAGTTCTAAATCATTCAATCTGTTTAATAGTTCATTAATATTATGATTATGAAATCTTAGTATATCTGAATTGCCTTGATACTCTTTTGAAAATGTTAAATACTCTGTTCTTAAATTCGCCCTAAAGTCTTTGTCTTGTAGCATTTTTGCAAGATATTCCGTTTTTTCAGGATAGCCTAACCTTTGTTTTTCATTCAGGATTGATAAATAAGTGTCTTTTACCTCATCATTAAAATCTCCTTTTAGATACCATAGTTTCTCTGCAAGCTCAGCTCTTTCATTACTCATGGCTTCAATCAGTTCTACATTCGTTGCATAGTTGCCTTCGTCTAAAAGCTCTCCCATTCTATTTGCTGCATCTTCCCAAGATAAAAGTTGCGTGTAGTTTTCTCTTGATGATATATCATTTGATAAATGAATCCCATCTTCTGAGTACCAAGCACAAACTTTGTCATTTCCTAAGTAAAAGCCATTACCACCTTGAAATGTATTTTTTAGAAAATCTGCTAATTCTCCCTTTGTTTTTCCTTTGCTAAATTCCGCTATGACATCTAATCTTAAATTATGCTCATTACCACCATAAATTAAAACAGTGTCTATCTGATTTTGGGTAAGTGGTATCTGAAAACCTATTTGTCCTGCATTTTGAGTAAAAGAAAAAGAAGTCTGTTCGACTTCTTTTTCAGCATTTTCTTTATTTATATTTTCATTTGAGTTTTCTATACCCAAACTATCTGTTCCATTGCCATTCTGTCTAACTCCATATCGAGGTTCTTCATTAGTCCTGCGTATTTCAGAAAGTCGTTGTTTTGAAGTTCCTCTGTCAAGCCCCAAGACTCTTTCATCTTCAGTTTCTCTCTCATTGTGAAGTCTATCGCTTGATCCTCTATCTTGTCCAGATGTTCTTGTAATGTCCCTTCCAGTAGCATCTGTTCGTAGTAGTCCTCCTTGTTCTCCTTGAGGAATTTCAGTCTTGCTTTGCTGAACTTTCTCAAATTCCTCTCGTCTACCTGCTTCGGTATCTTTATTTTCGGAATTAAGACTTGTTCTCCTCCTGTCATCTTCTCTATCATATATCCCCCTCCCATTTCCTCGAAGTGGTTCTCCTTGATTACCGGATAATATATCTCGTTCTCTACTATATACTCCTTGCCTGATAGTATCACTTTTTCTTCCATTTTCTATGCCTCCAATTCCTATTTTATTTTCATCTATTCCATTTTCTGTAAAATTATTATAACGCTCCTTATCCTCTTTTGTCTGCTCCTTTTTATGAAATTTCTCCATTTGTTCTTGTCTTTGCATCAAGGAGATTTCATTTCCAATATTTATAAGAAGACCTCTACTAATACCTGAGGTATAGATAAGTAATTTATCTAAGTCATTCATTTTAAGATTATTGGATAAAATTTTAAAACTATTGTTATCTGATGTATATTCTATTCCCATTCTTGCACATATTGAAACTTTTACGGATTCTTTTAAAAATGCCAAAATATCAAGTTTACTATGTTCTTTTAAAAAATCATCTGACAATTCATCTGTTATTTTATATAGATATTGCTTTGCATAGAGATTTGCCAATGTGTCTAACTTTTCATCCAATGAAAATAGTAGACCGGCATCTTTTTGTTTAAAATGATTTATTAGCTTATCCAGCACTTCAATATGTTTTTTATTGTCATATTCCCATAGTTTTACTTCTGAGATATTGTGATTTCTGCTCACTGTTTGACTTACATCAAACACATATTTTATTTTACCTGTTGTACTATCTAATAAAGGGATTCCTTTTTCATTTCTCTTTACAACTCTGCCTATGCTTTTCCAATAATCGTACTCTGCACAAGCGGTAGCTTCTTTGTTTACATTACAAATGCTAAGCTGATGTGTATATGGATATTTGTAGTTTTTTCCTGATACTTTCAAATATTCTTCATATTTTAAGGTATTGGTTTTAAATTCTCCTTTTAGATGATCTAATATATATTTTAGTTCATCTTGTGTATATCTTTTCATATCACTTTTGTCCTCCTTATTTGATTTTTGATGATTTGTTGTAGTTTTATTTCTATGTTCATTCCTCCTTTTATATCTATTTTCTCTGTCCCAATCATAAAATGTACCCATTCCGTTAAATGCTTTTTGAGCTATATATCCAAGATAGTTCGTGCCTGACCGTCTTTTATACCACTTCTCTCTGTTTAATCCACTTCTTTTCATCAGTGATATCGCTTCATTTATATTTCCTGTGTAATATAGTAACCTTTGTAGCATAAAAAAATCAGCCTCTGATTGGCTGTTAAAATAGGACCTATAGTTTCCATTATATATTTGTCTTAAATCTTCTCCGCTGTATGAAAAATATCCTTTATTAAATAGCTTTTCTAATATATCTCTATCTGCATTATACAAAGTTATGCTTGTCATTTTTCTGTTTTCTTTGCTTACAACTTTTGGTTTCGGCATATATTTTTCATATAAAGGTTTTAGCTCACTTTCAATCTCTATTACCTTACTTCTGTCTTTATCTTTTATCACATTGCCGGTTACGGTAAAAAATCTCCCTTCATCATAGATTTCAAGATTTTTATGTCTTTTTCGCTCTCCCGGTACATTTCCTTTTCCAATGAAATGTAGTCCTGTTCCTGATGGTGATATTTTTGCATAAGTTGATATATTTCTTAGAAAATCGGCTGTCATAGAATTTGCATTAGTATCCTTAAAATACGCATTCATATCCTCTGTTACTTTATCTATATCTATTCCTAAATATCCATCTCCTAAGAAAAATCCCAGTCCATCGCCAATATGTTGACTAAGTGCCTTCTTGCAATCTTCATAAGAATGCCAAGTGGATGTATCGTTGGATTTTGCAGGTTTTTCATTTGGCATAATGGGAAGTTTTGTGTTTTTTTCTTCTCTTTGAATGATTTTATATAAGCACCATCTATTCTCTCTCTTTAAGTCATTAGGTATATTACTATAGGCATACTTCTCACCATTCATTATATTTCCATTCCTTTATCTTTTTTAATGGTCTTTTCCTCCTTTGTTTTTTCACTGTCATTAATTTTTTGCTGATTCTCTTTGAGCATCTTTAGTACAGATGGTTTCTTTTCAACTTTTTGTGATTTAGATTTCTCCAACACTTTTTCTTTTTTAATAACTTCTTCTTTTTTAGTTCCTACTTCTACCTCTTTTTTATCTGTTTTATCCCTGTTCTTTTCGACAAAAAATTCTTTTTCATCCTTTTTTATTTCTTCAGATAAACTATCCAATTTTTCAAGGCAGACATTTAGCTTCTTTTGCTGGTCTTTGATAAAATCCTGCATTGAACTTACAAGATTTTTTACAATACTAATTTTTGCTTGTACTAACTTTTCCTGTGCTTTGGTTAAATTATATGAAAACTGATATTTCATATTGATATATAGACTTTTCATACTGTCTACTGCCTTGTTTTGCAAGGTTACCAGTGTATTGCCTATATTTTTTATATCTCTTAAAATAAGAGAACTAAATGTGATTCCCTCTAATTCATTTAATCTTTTTATCTCTGATTTTAATCCTAGTATCTCCTCTTTTAGTGATTTTAGCTCTTCTATATTGACATCAAAATCATTATTTTTGAGTTCTTTTTTTAGTTCTTCAGCAACCTTTAACTGTATATTGGTATTATCTTCAAGATTATCTATCCCTTTATCGTATTCATCTTTAATTTCTTTTAAAACTTCATTTGCCTTAACTTCTTGTTTTTCAACTTTATTATCCATAAATCCTCCTTACTATCTAATCTAAGTTATGTTTTCCCTAAATATCCTACCTCCCATACAAATTTACTAAATTTAATAAGCGTATCAAACATAAACTATTCCTTTTCATAACGAGAAATTACATTTCTTATCCCACTTTCTATTGCCTCCAAAAAATCTTTCTTTAGTGATTTTCCCTGTACAATATCCAATAGCTCCATTTCCCATTTTGATGTTGTTTCTGCGGATTTAAAAGTATCGGCTACAATCGTTACAATGTTGATTCCCTTATGTGTATTAACTTATCTGTTGATTTAGCCACCTTACCATTTATCTTTTTTAATTCCATCAGGCTTTTGATGTTGTAGTTGTTATTCATCCCGTATTTCTTTCATGTCTGTTTTTTCGTTTTCTGCCATTTAGTTCATCCTTTCGACTTCCACAAAAAAAAGATTTCCTGTACTTAGGAAACCTCTTTTTCTCTTGCTTATATTTTGTTTTTCGTTTTCGGTATTGATTTTAAGTTGTGGATTGTATCTTTTTTCTTGCTCTATATTCCCTTGCTTTTACTTTCTCATACTATCTAAATTTTTCAATATTTTTAGCTCAGTATTTTTTGGAATATTCTCTATGGTATGCTAGTGATTTTTCTTTCTTTGCTTCTTCAATTTCTTCTCCCATCTGTATCATTTCTTGTTCTGTTGGCTATATTTGTTTTGTGAGTTCATTCTCAAATCTGCTTATATAGTTAAAATAAACTTCTATACGCTGAACAACATATCTTGCTCTTTTGACATCTCGCTCATGCACTATAATTTTACTGATAATTTGAAAATTTATCAATTACTTTTTTACCCATGACATAAATATCCAACGTTCCACTATCTACTTATATATTTTGTTATTAGTCTATTCATTAAATTAATAATATTAAAATGTTTATCATACTGAAACAAAAAATAAAAGAAGTTTTGACACTATCCTATTTTTAATATTAAATATTTATTTAGTCTACTTTTTACAAATTTTGCCATCTTTTAATATAAAATAATTAACATCATATTTTTTTAACAGTTCTAAATTATGTGTAACTATTATAACAATTTTTTCACTTGCAATATCATTCATAATATCAATAACTTTTTTTTCCATATTAGGATCCAATGCTGATGTAGGCTCATCCATAATAATCACATCAGCTTCCTTTATGAGCATTTTTGCTAATCCTATTCTTTGCCACTGTCCTTTAGATAATTCTTCCCCACCAAACCATTTACCCATCTGCGTATCTAATTTATTGTCAAAGTTATCAACTTTATTTTTCAGCCCCAAAATTTCCAATATATTAAAAATTTTTGTATCATCATATCTATATTTATCTGACATTGAAATATTCTCTCTCAGTGTAAATTCATATTGATTATAGTCTTGAAATAAAATTGCTATTCTATCTCTAAAAGATTTCTTGTCTATATTTTTTAACTCTACATCATTAACAAATATTTCTCCTTCATATTCATTATAAAGACCAGCAATTAATTTTATCAATGTACTTTTTCCAGAACCATTTTCACCTATTATTACTATTGGTTTACCAGTCGTAAATTCCACATTAATTTTGTTAATAATTACTTTTTCTCCATAACTAAATGTTACATTTTTTAGGATAATTTCTTTTATGTTTTTCGAAATTTTTTTCCTTCCTAAATTATCCTCTTTAATATCAATAAATTCAAAATAATTTTCTGCATATAATTTATCTTTGTATATCTCAGATAGAGACTTAAATATGGACATAAAATTCAATTGTATATTTTCAATAGAGTAAATGAACCCCATTATGTTTCCCACTAACCCATTAGTAGCTAACGATTTCATAATATATAATGATATTAACAATATTTTTACTATTAACTCAAACAATTGAATTGCAACATTTACGATATTGTATATACATGATAACTTAATCATATATTTCATTGTTTTTTCTTTGTATTTTATGAATTTCTTTAATAAAACATCTATATACTGAAAAGTTATAATTTCCTTTATAGCTATATTATTTGTAAGCAAATATTTAATATAGTCACTTTTTCTTAATATTAAAACATTACTTTTTTCTACATTATATGCATATTCTCCCATTTTTCTATTAACAAAAAAAGAAAGTATTGGAACAACAAGTATAATCCACCAGTATTCATTTTTATAACTTATCAACAGTGATATTATAGACATTATCGATATAATATCTTGAATGAATTTCACAAAATGTATATAAATATTAACCACCTTGCCTTGCCCAAGAACTTGTGCTTTACTTATTAAATTATAAGTATGTTCTTCATCAAAGTGTTTTAAAGACAATATTTTTATTTTATTTATAAAATTCTTTTCTAATAAATATTCTATTTTTAAAGCAAAAACTTGATTTATATATCCCTGAATCTGAGTAATACATATAAAAAACAGATTTACAAAAAAGAATAATGTTATATACGTTATAATAGCACTCTTACTACTAAAATTTTGTATATTATTTATTAAATTTTGTAATATATATATTTTAATAGCTTCTCCAAATCCCAAAAAAATACTAAATATTAAATTTGCTATAAATAAAAATGGTGATGAAATATAACACTGTTTAAGAGATCTCAATAAAATACTCTTTTTCATACTCTTCTATCCTTCCATATAATAAAGAGGGATAGAATACACTATCCCTCTTTATAATTGTAATACTAGATACTTGATCTTGAAGTATTACTAGCAGTTGATGCATTAGCACCATGATTATGAGGCCAACAATTGCATCCACAATGAGAACAATTATCAGCATCACCCAAAGCAGAAGAGAAAGCTATTCCATTTCTGCACATGCATGCAAGTGGTTTTATTCCACCTTCGTCTCTTTTTAGGTCTCTGCCTAATGGATTCGTGATTTTCATAACTTCTACCTCCTTTTCTAAAATAACTGCATTTTATTCAAATACTCTATTACAGAAGGATTAGAATACATCATTTCATGATATAGTTTTAAATAATTTTCTATACCAAAACGTTCGCTAATACATTTATACTTTTTAGTCAATATATTTAATCCATCCTTATCATAACAAATCGCATAACAAATACTACACAAATTTATTGCCCAACATCTTGAGCAATCATTTTTAGAACACTCACAATAATCATTTACATAGTATTTCTTTATCGAGTCTATGTCATATCCATCTATGTAATTCCCTATAGTTGGTGTTTCTCCCATACGCTCACATAAATTGTAATTACCATCAACTGTAACAAACAATTTCCTTCCACCTGGCATACAACAGCCATTCATTATATATTCATTCATAGGTTTCCCAGAAATTCGCCTACTATGAATTTTTTGGAGATTTTGCAAAATTCCATTCCACGTAAATGGATTTTCAGATGTTACATTATTTATAAAATTTTCAGCCCATTCCTGAACTGGATTATTATCTCTCATAAACTCTTTTGATGAATTATAAAATCGCCTACTCTTTATATCATTTTCATTTATCTTTCTTCCATAATCCACATAACTTGTAATTATAGAAGTTTTTTCGTTTATAAATGGACAAGTTTTGAAAAAATGCTGTATTCTAGATAACTTGTTTTCATCATATGGGGGAGTAATAACTGTACTCAATAATATTAAATCTTCTTTTCCTCTACTCTTTAGCTCATTATATAAAATTCCAAGACCTTTAGTTGTTCGATCAAAACTTCCATTGCCATTGATATCCACTCTATATTCATCATGTGTGATTTTATCCCCATCTATACTACAAACTACAGAAAAGTTTTCTGTAGTTGCAATAAACTCAGCAATTTCCTCATTCATAAGAGTTAAATTAGTTGTCATAGAAAAATACAACTTTGTATTTAATTTCAGTGATAATACATACTCAACAATTTTTTTAATCAGTTTAAAATTAACTAAAGGTTCACCACCATAAAAAGTCACATAAAACTCATCATCTACTCTATCAATAATATTGTTAATACTTTTTATTGCAATATCTAAAGGCATATCTTTAGTTTCAGAAAAATCTCTAAACTTGGAATTTTCATCACCATATATACAATATTTACACCTAAGATTACATTTCTGAGTTACCTCCAGTATTATCTGATTCAATTTTCTATTTAGATTTTCTTCTAAATTCAAGACTTGATCTCCAGTAAATTCCACAAAAGGACAGGCTTGAAGCAAACTCTCTTTATCTATTATATCAACTACTTTGCTAAATACCTCTATGTTCGTATTCTTAAATATTTCTTCTAATGATTCATTATTTTTTATAGAAAGAATTTGTTCAAATATTTGATACTCTTCAAATGTACATTCAAAAATCTTACCTGTCCCTAAATCATAGAAAAAATATTTATTTCTAGTTTGAAAAGTTTTTCCTAACCTCTCATAGTATATGTTCTTTGATAATATACTTTTTAACTTGCTTAACTCTTTACCCATATATATCAAACCTCCATATATTTTATATCACATTCAATAATATTCGATAATATTTTGCAAAAAGCTCAACTTGAAGTTGTATACTAATTATTTTTTCTCTTAGTGAAAATGTCTGCAACTAAAAAACCAATTACACCACCTAAAACATTTGTTATCACATCCGTTATATCTGATGCCCCAATAGACATAATATACTGCATTATTTCAAAAAATAAACTTACTACTAGAAAAATTAAAAATGCCTGGTTAATTTTAATACCACAACTTATTTTTTTTAATAAAATTCCAAAAGGAATAAATATTAATATATTAAAAATAGGTTCTAACCAAAACAGATCTCCTTCTATAATATTGTCATAATAGAAAGGAATAAAGTTTACGTCTCTAACCCTCCTCATATCACTAATAGAAAAGCCTAGCTTAAAAAGAACTAGCCAAGACAACAAAATCAAGTATATGAATAACAATATTTTTAATATATTTTTTTTCTTCATTATTATAACCTCAACCTTTTATGCATTTGTAAAAAATATTCCCATAACACTCTCCCAAAACTTCTGCCAACTGAATTGCTCTCTGTATTGTCGGAACTATTATACCTCTTTCCACACTACTTATATACTGCTGCGAAATACCAGTCAACTCCGATAATTGTATTTGGGTATATCCTTTACTTTTTCGTATTTTTGCTAGTGAATTACACACTTTTATTTTTTGCATCATTAATCCCTTCTCTTTCTTGTCTTCTATTATATATTAAATCTAAGATAAATACAAGTTTAAATTGTATTATATTTTTATTACCCGTTGTTCTTACCTTATAAATCTCACAAAAAAATTAGTTCTACTCTACAGACTCATTTTTATTTAGATGAATTGTCAAAAAATCTCTTATTATAAACTTGGCTTTAAAAAATCTAACATGCTTTAACCCATTTATTTAACTTTAGTAATCATAAGCTATTCCTTTTTATAACGAGAAATTACATTTCTTATCTCACTTTCTATTGCCTCCAAAAAATCTTTCTTTAGTGATTTTCCCTGTACAATATCAGATAGCTCCATTTCCCACTTTGCTGTTGTTTCTGCCGATTTAAAAGTATCTGCTACAATCGTTACAAGGCTGATTCCTTTGTGTGTGGCAATAAGGTTTTTTTTATCTCTTTCTACAAATCCCTTGAAAATCAGATTTTCAATGATTCCTGCTCTTGTTGCAGGTGTTCCAAGTCCTTTTCGCTCAACTTCCACACCTTTTTCCAATGCGTCATTTCCTGCAAGCTCCATAGCCTTTAGGAGAAGATCTTCCGTAAAATGTTTAGGCGATGATGTGTATTTTTCTTTTATCCCTTTATCTTTAATATCAAGACTATCACCAATCTTTACATCCGGAAGCACTGTATCTTCATTTTTCTTTTTTGCATATTCGTTTAGGTATTTGGTAAAGCCCTCATCTACAATCACCTTTCCACTACTTGTAAATTCAAATCCATCAAATTCAGCCACAATCTTCGTTGTATTCTCAATTAAAGGATAGCCTACACTTGCA
>QWBY01000921.1_pt1 | contig 22604 bp, 19 predicted proteins | sample 1972471 | NCBI WGS metagenome assembly QWBY01 (sample SAMN09866722, study PRJNA288562) | Human gut metagenome isolate term6_stool, whole genome shotgun sequencing... | reverse complement strand
GCACCAGACGGCGGAGAGCTTTGCGCGATCAGTCCGGATGGCGGCAGAGATCCATCCGGAGCGGATAGTCACCTTTAGCTACGGTCACGTGCCATGGGTGCATAAGCGGCAGCTGATCTTAGAGCGAGCAGGTCTCCCGGAGCCGGGCGAGAAGCAGGCCATGTACCGCCGTGCTGCCGACATACTCCACGGTGAGGGCTACAGATCCATCGGGATGGATCACTTTGTCCTCCCGTCCGATGAGCTCAGCATAGCGCTTGATGAGGGACGACTGAGACGAAATTTCCAAGGGTACTGCACCCTCAGGACCACGGCGCAGGTCTATGCTCTCGGGGTCACCGGCATCAGTCAGCTCGGCACCGCCTATGCGCAGAACGGGCGAGACATCACCAAGTACATCGACACCCTCAGTGCCGGGAGACTCTACACCGAGAGAGGCTACCTGCTCTCCCCGAGGGAGCAGATCGTCCGTGAGGTGATCGAGACGCTGATGTGTAACTACCGCCTCCGGTGGAGCGAAGTGGCTGAGCGGCTCGGCATAACTGTAGGGGAGACCATGCAGGCAGTGGTGTACGACCGGGACAAGCTGCACGAGATGGCGGCTGACGGACTGATAAGGCTGACCCCGGAGGGCATCGAGCTGCCTATCGGCTCGCCCTACGTGCGCTACGTGGCCGCCTCACTTGATCCCCTGATGCAGCAGACGGATAAGCGCTTCTCCAAGCCGGTGTGAGCCGGTACTCTCCTCCGGGGCACCGGTGTTGATTTTTACATAACTTTGTCCTTAGACACAACCACGCATACCACCATAAAACTTATGTCAGAGTATTACATACTGAACGGATCTGAGCAACAAGGACCATACACCATCGACCAACTCAGGGGGAGAGTGACCCCACAGACCTATGTGTGGAGAGAGGGACTTGCCGACTGGATCCAGGCGATCAACCTCCCTGAGCTCTCCGCTGTACTCCTACCCGAGGCATCCGCGCCACAGTCCGGCGTAGTCAAGCCCAAAGACTATCTCGTGGAGTCGATCCTGGTGACCCTCTTCTGCTGCATGGTCTTCGGGATCCTGGGGATCGTCTACTCCGTGCAGGCCAATAGTGCCTTCTCAAGCGGAAATATCGTCGCAGCCAACGAGTTCTCCACCAAGGCAAAGCAATGGGTCACGTATGGTTTCTGGTGCGGCATTGCCGTTGTGGGAGTCTACCTATTCCTCCTAATGATTGGTGTCGCCTCAGGCATATCTCTAAACTGAGATGCGCCCCCGCATCAGGTATCTCCTCATAGTGCTGGCACTGGTGGCGGCAGCTGTCGGCTACAAGTGCTTCGACCCTTCCGTGGTACCGATCTTCCCGAGGTGCCCCTTTCGGCTCCTGACGGGGTACCTCTGCCCCGGCTGCGGTTCGCAGCGGGCGATCCACCATCTGCTCAATCTCGACCTCGCCGGGGCTTGGCAGATGAACCCCCTCTTCGTCATCGCCCTACCCTACCTCGCCCTTGTGCTGCTCCTCAAGCCGCTCTCGCACCGCTCCCCTCGCTGCGCCAGGCTTAGGGACCTCCTCCTGGGCTACCGCGCATCGGTCGTGATCCTTGTGGTGATCCTGCTCTTCTGGGTTGGGCGCAATATAGTGGCGTAGCCATCGGGATTGACACGAAAGCTCCTCCCGTCCATTCTCAACAAGCTTCTGTGACAAAGAAAAAGACTAATTAACGGCGAAAATTTGGCTCAATCACCGATATATCAGAACTTTGTGATGCTAAATGTTTCACGAAACCAAAATAGCAAGATTATGAAAGTCAAGAATATTCTTTTCGCCGCAGCGGCACTCGTAGGTCTCACCCTCTTCGCATCATCGTGTAAGGAGGATGACGGAAATATCCCCGAGAATGCCTCCTCACTCGCCAATACCACATGGGTGGCGGAGGTCAAGGACAATAAGACCGACATCGACCCCTTGGGGTGGACCCTCACCTTCGATGGCAACAACCGCTTTACCCTCACGAGCAAGGCGGGCAGTCTGGGAGCCATTTCTCGTAATGGCACCTACATCTACAAGCACCCCAAGGTAACGCTCAGTCTCGACAAGGCGTGGGACGCACAGCCGACAGTAGTCTCTTTTGACCTCACCAGGACCTCAGAGGAGACGCTCACAGGCTATCTTTTCACCAAGAAGGCTAAGGTCATCTTTACAAAGGAGAAGAAATAACCTCCTCCCATCTCACCATAAGCACTGCCGACAGTGTGCCGGCAGTGCTTTTTTTGTGCCAAAGAGTAGAAAAAAAGTGGTACGTTTGGGGAGATCATCCCAGATAAAGAATGCATTATGAGCGAAAAGAAAACCATCAAGCTCGTCGCTCGCGCTGAGGGCGAGACCGAGTGCCGCACAGAGATCAAGGTCCGGCAATTCACCTTCCGCACCGATGAGCCGACCAGCGAGGGGGGCACCGATGAGGCTGCCAATCCGGTCGAGCTACTCCTTGGCGCACTCGCCGGTTGCGTCAATGTCGTCGCACACCGAGCTGCCGAGCGCATCGGCATCGACCTCAGGAGCCTTCGCCTGACCGTCATCGGTGAGCTGGAGCCTGAGCTGGGGCCGGCTATCCGGAGGATCGACATCCGTATGGAGGCAGACCTCGAGGCTGACGCCGACCAGAAGCGCCGCTGGCTGGAGATGACCGAAGCCCACTGCCCCATCGCTCAGACGCTCATCCGGGGCACCGAGGTTCACCTCGACCTGATCAAGAAGCAGCGAGACATCTGCTGCTGAGAGAGCCCCCTTTTGGCCCTCCGATACCATCCACACCCCCCGAACTAATATCGGTAAAGAAAATTCGTCTGTCCTCCCTTGCCGTGCTCTCAAAGCGGGACGGGGGTGTGGGCGATTATTGGTACCTTTGGTCTAGGAAAAAAAATAGAACTCATTGCTATATATGACTCACACGGTAAAAGGGTCCGCTCGCAGGGAGCAGGACGTAGAGCCCGAAGTAGTGCTCGACTTTAGTACCCTCAAGTGGCAGGGAGCGCGTCTGGAGCCGATCAAGGAGCATTTGGTCAATCACATCGACCTCATCTCTAAGTCACCCGGCGACAGCAGCACCCGCATCGCTCGACTGCTCTCCAGACGATTAGAGATCGATGAGGATGAGCTACTCATCACCGATGGCGGTGATGGGGCCGTGCGGCTGATCGCTGATGCACACCGAGGAGCTTGCTCGCTGATCCTCCCACCCACCGGGATGGAGTTTCGGCAGGCACTGCACCACGCCGGTCATGAGGTAAGGGAGGCTCCGGAGGGGACCCAGCTGGCAGACTTAGTCACAGAGGGGGTCGACTTCGTCTGGCTCTCTGTGCCGAGTAACCCGGACGGCAAGGTCTATCGTCACAGAGACCTTCTCGCGCTCCTCAAGAAGCACCCCGACACCACGATCATCGTCGACCTCTCTATGCGGAAGTATGTCCTTGAGGAGACGCTGAAGGTGTCGGACATCCAGAAGTACCCCAATCTCGTGGTGCTCTCCTCTTTCTCCCGCGCCTACAACCTCGCCGGACTCTGTGTCGGCTACATCTGCGCCCGACCCGACTTCATCAATGGCCTCAGGGAGGACTACGTCCCGACCGGTATCAGTTCGCTCGCGACTGCTCGCCAAGGAGATCGACAAGATCGAGGGCTTTGAGAGCAAGCTCAGTGATGCCCCATTCTTCCTCGTAGAGTGCAGCAGTCCCGCTCAGCAGGTGGCGGAGTACCTGCTCAAGGAGCACCATATCCTCGTCGGCACAGCAGCCAAGGGGATAGACATCCATGGCAACGAGCTGCGCATCGCCCCCCTCCCCCATCAGGCGGAGAATGACGCCCTCATCGAGGGGCTCAGAGGCTGGGCTGAGGCAGACCACGCAACCCTCTGAGGCGACGACACTGACCTGATCATGAGGGTACACCCCGACCGTAAGGTGAGAGACCTTTGGCGGATAAGGGTGTACACTCTTTTTTTTTAGTCTTACCCCCATACCACACAGACCATGAGACACCCGGCGATCACTTTTACCCTCCTTCTTCTCATCCTATCAAGCTGTCACCCGGGAGGGGGCAAGTCCTCCGACTACCCTGCCCTGCTTCCGATGCCCGAGGAGGTGGTCTGGCAGGATGGTGGCGTGGTGCCGCTCACCAAGGGGCACACGATCGTCCTCCCCTCGGCGGATGAGCGCAATCGCATACTCGTCGAGGGACTCAATGCGGACCTCAGCAAGGCGGGCCTTCCCACTCTGGAGCTCACGCCGGAGTACACCTACGGCTCGGTCGTCTGCACGATTGACGCCAAGGAGCTGACCACCCCCGGGGCCTACACCCTCTCCGTCAAGCGAGGCGGCATCCGGATCACTGCTGCCGATGAGGATGGCATCGGCTATGCCCTGCAGACGCTCCGCCAGCTGATCCTGCCCACCGGGATCCCGACGGTGGAGATCAAGGACAAGCCACGGCTTGAGTACCGCGGACTGATGCTGGACGAGAGCCGGCACTTCTTCGGTGTAGAGGAGGTGAAAAAGTTGCTCGACGAGATGCAGCGGTACAAGCTCAATCGCCTCCACTGGCACCTCACCGATGCCGGTGGATGGCGCTTGGAGATCAAGAGCCGCCCACGCCTCACTGAGCGGACCGCCTATCGCACCGAGAGCGACTGGGTAAAGTGGTGGATAGAGGGCGACCGGCGCTATGCAAAGGAGGGGACGCCAGGTGCCTACGGAGGATACTACACCCAGGAGCAGGCACGTGAGATCGTTGCCTACGCTGCCGCCCGAGGGATCACGGTGATCCCGGAGATCGAGATGCCGGGGCACAGCGAGGAGGTGCTGCATGCCTACCCGGTGCTGAGCTGCAGCGGGAGAGCTCGACGGGGGGAGAGTGACTTCTGCATCGGTAACCCGATTAGCTACGAGTTTCTCCGCGATGTGCTGAGCGAGGTGTACGACATCTTCCCCTCCGCCTACATCCACCTCGGCGGGGACGAGGCGGGCAAGCAGGCATGGAAGAGCTGTCCCAAGTGTCGCGAGGTGATGCGCCGTGCCAAGCTCAAGGACGTGGATGAGCTGCAGAGCTACTTCATCCACCGTATGGGCGAGATGATTGAGAAGGACGGTCGACACTTCATCGGCTGGGATGAGATCCTTGAGGGAGGTCTGGCACCGGGCGCGATCGTCATGTCCTGGAGAGGTATGGAGGGCGGTCTCCGGGCTGCCCGCAGCGGGCATCAGGTGATCATGACCCCCAGCCCGCAGTGCTACCTCGACTACTATCAGGAGGACCCTCTCTCCGTGGACTATGAGAGCAACGAGGGCTACTGCGACCTCGCACAGACCTACGCCCTCGACCCGGTGCCGGAGGAGCTTACCCCTGAGGAGCGTGCCCTCGTTAAAGGGGTACAGGGGAATATGTGGACCGAGTATGTCAAGACAAATGAAGCTCTCGAGTACAAGATCTTCCCCCGCCTCCTCGCCATCGCCGAGATCGGCTGGACACCGGAGGAGAAGCGGTCATGGGAGGACTTCCGCATACGGGTCAATCGGCACATCCCCCTGCTCCACGAACGGGACATACAGGCTTATGATCTGACGAATGGGCTTCGGTCAAGTACCGAGGTCGACCGGGATGCCGGTCTCACCCGTGTCCGCTGGACCACGGAGCTCTATCCCTGCGAGATGAGGTACCGCATTGATGGCAAGGTGCCCGAGATGAGTGACCCGCAGATCCGGGAGGACGAGACGATCGAGGTGCGGGACAGCGCTGACATCGTCGTCAGGCAGTTCCGCAACGGAGAGCCGGTAGGCGATCCCGTCACGCTCCGAGTGGACCACCACCGCGCCATCGGCAAGCCGATCCACTGGGAGACGCCCGTGGAGGGCAAGTACAGCGGGGGAGGATTTGAGACCGTCCTGACGGACGGCTACCGCGGGTCGGTCTCCTTTGGCGACGGACGCTGGTACGGCAACATCGTCACCCCATCCAATATCGGCATACTCGACATGGGCGAGGAGACACTGATCAGTAAGGTCTCCACCCGCTGCATGCACAATACCATCCCCGGGATCTACGCCCCCGAGTGGGTGGAGCTCTCCGTCAGCAACGATGGCGAGGAGTGGACGGTGGTGGATCGCATCAAGTCGATGCTCGACCCGGCGGACCGGAAGCTCCACTTCGAGACCTTCACCTTCTACCCCCACACCACCTGCCGCTACCTCCGGATCCGGTATGAGGAGGCGCAGCGCGGGCAATTCCTCTTCGCTGATGAGCTGGTGGTCTGGTAAGAGAAGCGTGCGAAGTGAGTACCTTAAGACTTGAGACTACCAACTTTTTCCCCTAAATTTGCTTCAGAATAAAACTACAAAACTTATATACAAAATCAATCAACACATGAGTAACCACTTTCTTACCCTCCTCTCCGGAGTGATGAGTCTCGCCGCTGTGGCGATACTCCCCGGTAGAGCGCAGGATGCACAGCAGCAGACCCCTCCGCTGCCGATCGACAAGGATGTGCGGATGGGCAAGCTCGACAACGGGCTCACCTACATCATCCGTCACAACGAGAAGCCCAAGGATAGAGCCCACTTCTACATCTCACAGCGCGTCGGTAGCGTCCTCGAGGAGGATACCCAGCGCGGTCTCGCTCACTTCCTTGAGCACATGGCCTTCCAGGGTAGCAAGCACTTCCCCGGCAAGGGCATGATCGACTATTTGGAGAAGAATGGTGTGAAATTTGGCTCCAACCTCAATGCCTACACCGCCATCGATGAGACGGTCTACCAGATCATGAACGCCCCGACGACGAATCAGAACTTCGTCGACTCCTGCCTCCTGATCCTCCACGACTGGAGTGGCTACCTCGACCTCACCGATGAGGAGATCGACAACGAGCGCGGTGTGATCCAGGAGGAGTGGCGTACGAGAGACAACGGCTCCATGCGCGCCCTCGAGCAGCTGCTTGCCTCAGCCTTTCCCGAGGACCACCGCTACGGACATCGTATGCCGATCGGCACGATGGATGTCGTGATGCACTTCCCCTACGACGCCCTCCGCAGCTACTACCACAAGTGGTACCGCCCCGATCTCCAGGCGATCATCGTCGTCGGAGACATTGATGTGGACCACGTAGAGGCGCAGATCAAGAAGACCTTCTCCTCCATCCCCATGCCGGAGAATCCCGCCGAGCGTGTCTACTTCGGCGTACCGGATCGCCCTGAGCCCAAGGCCGTGGTGATCACTAATCCTGAGGTGACAGGTACCCAGGTGAGCATCAATCAGACCTACGATGCGATGCCGAAGGAGCTCAAGAGTACCGCCGTTGGCTTCCTCAATGACTTCATCTCCAATGTCATCAGTCAGCTCTTCGCCAACCGCTTCGACGAGATCCTCGAGCAGCCCAATGCGCCCTTCCTACACGCCTCTGTCGGCATCGGATCCTTCATCGTCTCACAGACGGAGGACGCCTTCCAGGCCGACGTGATCGCCGAGGAGGGCAAGTACGCCCGTGCCCTCGAGGCGCTGACCGCTGAGCTGGCACGTGCCCGCAAGTACGGCTTCACCGAGGGTGAGTACAGCCGTGTGATCAAGAAAGTCCTCGCCGACTACGACAACGGAGTCAAGGAGAAAAAGAATAGGACCAACGAGGACTACGCCATTGAGTACTCCGCATACTTCACCCGTGGCGGCTACATCCCCGGCATTGAGACCGAGGCTATGCTCGCCCAGCAGATGGCTCAGATGATCAACGTCCAGGCGATCAATCAGCAGCTGGCACAGATGATCCCCGAGCAGGCGGGTCAGAATTTCTTCATCTACATTATGGCTGTAGAGAAGGACGGTCTCACCTACCCGACCTCCGAGGAGCTGCTCGCAGAGTTTGATAAGGGGATGCAGCAGGAGGTGGAGCCCTACAAGGAGACCGTCTCCTCAGAGAGCCTGATGGAGCAGCTGCCCCAGCCCGGCTCTGTCGTAGCCACCAAGGCTGACCAGGCATTCAAGTCCACCAAGTGGGAGCTCTCTAATGGCATCAGCGTCTACCTCCTCCCGACCGACTATGCCGACAATGAGATCAACATCCGCGCCGTCAGCCCCGGCGGTATCGTCCGCGAGGACCCGAGGGACATTAATGTCCGCGCCGCTAATGACTTTGCCGGCGTAGGTGGCTACGGTGGCCACACGCCCAATCAGATCGAGAAGATCCTCACGGGGCGAAAGGTCTCCGTCTCCGCATCCATCGGTCGCACCAGCGAGACGATCTCCGGCTACGCTGCCAAGAGCGATGCTGAGCAGCTCTTCCAGGCGATCCACCTCATCACCACTGACCTCCGTAAGGATACTGCGCTCTTTAGCGCTGCCCGCGACCGTCAGGTAGCGATGCTGGAGGCGGCCAAGAGCAACCCCACACAGACCGTACTCCGCGACTCTCTTCCCTCTATGATCTATGGTGGCAATCCTGAGGCACTTCCCCTCACGATCGACCAGATCAAGTCTCTCGACTACGACAAGATCCTGGAGACCTACAAGAGCCGCTTCTCCGATATGGGCGACTTCACCTTCTTCATCGTTGGTGACTTCGAGCTCGACTCCATCAAGCCTCTCGTAGAGCGCTACATCGCCACCCTGCCCAATACCGCCCGCGGTGAGACCTGGCAGCGTGAGCTCGCCCTCCCGATGGCTAAGCAGTCAAGCAACCACCACTTCACCTACGAAGTAAGCACGCCCTCTGTCTTTGTCATTGATATGCTGATCAAGGACAACCCCACCTACGACCTCAAGAACATCCTTATGGCCGAGATCCTCAGCTCGATCCTCGACCAGCAGTACCTCGTCTCCATCCGTGAGGAGGAGGGCGGCACCTACGGTGTCTCCGCCATAGGCTCAGAGGACGAGTTCCCCACCCCCACCTCTCAGATGATGATCGTCTTCCAGACCAATAAGGAGCAGGCCGAGCACCTCAATCAGAGGGTCAAGGACGAGATGAAGGAGATGGTCGAGAAGGGGATGAATAAGGAGTTCTTCGAGAAGGCTGTCCTCAATATGAAGAAGCAATTTGACGAGAATCAGCACAAGAACGGCTACTGGATGAACCAGCTGAAGATGCAGGTACTCCGTGACCGGAATACCAATGACAAGCTACTTGAGACGCTCGACAGCATCACCATCGAGGATGTCCGCCAGTACCTCAAGAACATCATGACCGACAACACCTACCTCGAGATGATCGCCATCGGTGAGCCCGCAGCCAAGGAGGCTGCCGCTAAGCCCGCTGCCTGATCGCACGAGGAGACATACCCCTATCAATCGCTGAGCCGCAGTGGAGCACCCGCCCCTCTGCGGCTCTCTTTTCCTCGCTCAAATCTTTTACCGATAAAAGATTTTTCTAATACCGATATTAGCTGACTCTAATATCGGTATTAGTGTGAGCTACTATTTGGCTTAGGGGTCTCCACACACCGGACAGGGCGCTCTCTCCGTAGGCGTCGGTCATCAGCGTAGCGGTGACCGATGTGCAGACACCCATCACCCAGACCCCTTACGGGGAGACGTATAATAGGTAGAGCGCCAGTCATATTGGGACACATCCGGTGACCCGGGTAAAAATTTGTACGCTACAATGTGGGTCATATCAATAAACTTTGCTACTTTTGTCAGTGAGGTGCCACGTGCTGGCCTCTCGGGCGTTTTCTTTTAGACATAAAACAACCACAATATTTCATCTTATGAAAAATCTCTTCAAGATCCTTCTTGTCGCAGCAGTGCTGGCCCTTGCCTACGTGTGCTACGCCAGGGTAGAGACACCGATCCGCTTCAAGAACACGAAGACTCAGCGTGAGCTTCGCATCATCGAGCGTCTCAAGGACGTCCGCACGGCTCAGGTGGCTTACAAGTCATCCAATGGTCATCATACCCCCTCCTTTGACGAGCTGACCAACTGGCTCCAGAATGGTCAGGTGAAGACCGTGCGCCGGCAGCTGGAGCTCACTGAGAAGCAGCTCGAGGATGGTATGACCGAGCAGGATGCACTTGCCATCGTCGCTCAGGCCAAGAAGACCGGTGACTGGACAAAGGCCAAGGAGCAGAGACTGGTCAGGAATGTCAATGGCGAGACCGTAGTCTTCTCCCGTGACACCGTGATCGCTCCGGCGCTGACTACCGTATTTGGCGAGCGTCAGATCGACCTCAGCACCTTCGGTAGGATCCCCAATACCGGTGAGTACTTCCAGATGGACACCGCCTCGATCATCACCGGTCCGGAGGGTCATCAGTATGCGATCAACGTCTTCCAGGCGAGCGCACCCTTTGCCGCTTACCTCGGCGACCTTGATGCCACGGAGCTGAATAACGCAGTGGACCGCCAGACAAAGATGGGGAAGTACCCCGGTATGAAGGTCGGCTCACTGACAGAGATCAATAATAACGCCGGTAACTGGGAGTAATCCACGAGGACTGAGTGCCTATAGACCCAGCTACTCACTAAATGAATCTGAGAGCCGATCTGTACCGGTACCGACCGTGTGAGATCGGCTCTCTTGCTTACCATCCCGCCCCATGGATCAGATCAGAGACCGACACACCGGTCGTGACCTAACAGAGTCAGACATCAAGCGGAGCTCACTCCTTGTCACCCTTAGCGACAATGGGCTCGAGGGGGTGATCGCCGAGAGTGGCGATCGTCCTCTGGTCCGGAGCCACATCCTCGTACGAGGCAAGGAGGCGGCAGAGGACTTCCTCCGCCGTAGAGAGCTGGCTCGCCCCTTTGGCTCCACCACTCTCTACATCGATGAGAGCGGGAGCTACACGCTGGTGCCGAGAGACTTCACCAGCGGAGGTGTGACGCCCCGGCACTGGCTTGCTGATCTCCCTGAGGGACACTGCCTGCAGAGTACCACGATCAGCGACCTGGGGATAGACCTGATCTTTACCACCTCAGAGGAGACATTTGACGAGTGCCAGAGCGCTCTGCAGAGTCCCTCCTACGCTCATCCCGTCGCAGCTCTTGCACTCGCAGGGGCGACCTACAGCCGTCGGCGCTATCCGCGGACCCTCTTGGCACTGATCTCTGAGGGGCATACGGATCTCTGCTACTGCGAGTCGGGGCATCTACGTCTCGCCAATCGCTACACCATAGCTGACCGCGTGGACCTACTCTACTACATCACGTCTGTGTGGGAGCACTTCCGCCTCGACAAGGAGCAGGATCATCTCCTGATCTTTGGGGAGGAGTCAGACGAGATAGACTCAGCCACACAACTCTTGAGAGATGCGGTGGCCAACGTGAGGGTCAATGACTATGGATCCCTCTGCGCCCACACCGAGGAGCTGGCAGACATTCACTCCCCGGTCATCCGTCTCGCTCTTATATGCGGATAATAAGTGGGAAATATGGTCGCCGACGCTTTGAGGTGCCACGCACCTTCAAGGCTCGCCCTACCACCGATATGGCGAAGGAGAATTTATTTAACATCCTCGCCAACTACGTTGATTGGGAGGAGAGCGATGCGCTTGACCTCTTTGCCGGCACCGGCAGCCTCGGCTTTGAGATGCTCTCGAGGGGGGCTCGTAGTGTGACCGCCATCGAGCGTGATGAGGCGCATACCGCCTTTATCCACCAGACGGCAGAGACGCTGGGCGACACGGGATATAAGGTCATACACTACGACGTACTCAAGTGGCTCAGGCGGCTTGCCGTCAAGGAGCCGTCGGAGGTGCCGAGCTATCAAGTCATCGTGGCGGATCCGCCCTACGACTTAGCGCAGCTCCCGGACCTGCCACAGCTGATCCGGGAGGCGCACATCCTCGCCGAGGGAGGACTCTATGTACAGGAGCATCCCAAGGAGGTGGACTTCAGCAATGATCCCGACTTTGTCGAGATGCGCCACTATGGAGCAGTTCACTTCTCCTTTTTCAAGCAAAATAATTCAGCTGATTAATATACTTCATTAACGCAAAAAGAAAGAACATTATGGGACTCATTTATTCACTTATCATCGGCCTCATCGCCGGTCTGCTCGCTTCTTGGATCATGCCCGGAGGTGCCAAGGGTATCATCTGGAATACGATCCTCGGTCTCATCGGCGGTGTCGTAGGAGGTTGGGTATTCAGCCTCATTGGTGTCACTGAGGGGAGTGGCTTCTGGGGACAGCTCGTCGTAGCTGTCATCGGTGCCATCATCCTCATCGCTATCTACAACGCCATCACCAAGCGCAAGAGATAAGCTGTCCACTACTGCACATCTTATATCAGAGAGCCCTCCTCTCTTCATCAGTCGATGGAGGAGGAGGGCTCCTTTAGCATCACTCATCTCCTCACACAGCACACTATGGCAAAGCCTTTCCTCCAGCAGATTGCTAAGCACTTCCACAGCCTGACATCGCAGCCCGGTGCCACACCACTGCATCAATACCGCTTCATCTTCCACAATCAGAGAGCGGGGATCTTCCTCTGCCACTATCTGGAGCAGTGCCCTAATGCGAGACCGCTGCTGCTGCCGGAGTGTACTACGATGAATAGCCTCATCAGGCGTAGGCTGCACCTCTCCGGTGGTGAGGACCCCAATAACGAACTGCTGGTGATCCACAAGATCTACCTCGCCTACCTCGAGGTGATGGGACTCGGGCCGGAGGAGCGCTCCTTTGAGGACTTTTACGACCTGGGACAGGCTCTGCTACGCGACTTTGACGACATTGACAAGCATCTCATCAAGGTCAGCAGCTTCTTAGTGAACCTGCGCAACCACAAGCAGCTCACCGAGGAGCTCTCCACCTTCCTCTCCCGGCGGCAGTGGAGCGCAGTCAGCAAGCTGATCTACGACAAGAACGCCGACTGGAGCGAGATCGAGGCGGAAACGGCGACCGAGAAGAAGGAGACGAAGAAGTCGGAGGAGATGAAGAAGAGGTTCCTCGACTTCTGGATCAAGCTTCCCAGGATCTACAGACGTGCCAAGAGCCTGATGAAGAAGGAGGGGCTCGCCTACGAAGGGATGATGCTCCGGGAGGCGGTCCGGCAGATCAAGGAGGGGAAGCTCAGTCTTACCGACGACGGGATGATCACCGTCTTTGTGGGGCTCAATGCTCAGACGCCCGCCATGTACAGGATCCTCGACCACTTCAGAGACTCCGGTAAGGCAATCTTCTACTGGGACTATTTCACCGACCCGATCCTGAAGTCGCCCGGACTGGCCGGCTCCTTTGTCAGATACAATACCACCAACTACCCCGCTCCGACCGAAGGGGCCTACCACATTGATTTTGACATCCCTGATCAGGCCCGCGACCTCCGCACCGCACTCATATCTACCGCCTCGGCAGTCGCCCAGACCGGAGTGATCCGCAAGCTGATAGAGAGAGACAAGCAAGAGGACGGCTGGAAAAAGATCGTGCAGTCACTGAGCAAGTCGGACGAGAGCGCCCCACTCTATGACCCGCAGGAACCACTGCGGACAGCGATCGTCCTTCCCGATGAGAGTCTCCTCTTACCACTCCTGAGCAATATGCCGAAGGGGATCGACAAGATCAACGTCACCATGGGCTACCCCATCAAGGGCATCCCCGTCGCTGCAATGCTGAGCCTGCTGCTGAAGTACTGGAGCAACTACTACAAGCGCAATCAGCGGTACCGCCTCACCGAGGTGTGCGAGATCCTCATGCTGACCGCCCTCTCTAAGTTTTTCTCCGATATGAAGATGGTAGAAGCACGTCAGCGGCTGATGAAAAAGCTGATCAACGAGAAGAGGTACTTCATCGGCACCGACGACCTACAAGCCCTGATCGAAAAGAACTTCCCCGGTAAAAGCCGCACAAAGGATATACTACTGACTATTTTCAGCGAACCAGAGACTCTCTGTCCGTCGAGCACCGACATAGTCCGCTATCCCAAGGGAGTTGCACTGACGAAACAGGTGGAAGATCTCCTCGAGCTCCTCGACACGGAGAGCGCAACCACAGAGGAGGAAGAGGATCCCGAGCAGGGTATGATCAAGTACATCCGTCGATACCTCATCCAGCCACAGCTCACCTCTCAGAGGGCCTACCTCAAGCGCCACACCAAGAGCAGAACGAGCCCCTTCACCTTCCCAGTCGTCGTGGATCTCCTCCGCACCACGATCTCTCAGGCGAGGATCCCCTTCAGCGGCATGCCTCTGGGAGGCGTACAGGTGATGGGCCTATTAGAGACACGCGGGCTTGACTTCGACACTGTCATCATCCCCGATGCAGCTGAGGGCATCCTCCCCACTGCCACCCGGCTCGATACGACCATCCCATTCTCTCTCCGGATAGCGTACCACCTCCCGACGACCGATCTACAGGAGCAGACAAGAGCCTACAATTTCTTCCGCCTTATGTCGCGTGCCAAGCGCGTCGTCTTCCTCTACGACTCACGCACCGGAGACTCCTCCGCGGGAGAGCCGTCACGCTACGTGCAGCTCCTCAGGGACGTCTACCACGTGCCTATGTACGAGGCGGAGGCCTCTTTTCCCCTCACCAGAGTAGAGGCTGGCGGCGACCTCATTGAGGACAAGACGCTGGTCAGCCGGTACAGGGATAGCGTAAGCGCCAAAACGCCTACACAGAAGGTAAAGCGCCTCTCCGCCTCACGGATGAAGGACTTCCACACCTGCCCGAGACGCTTCTACTACACCGCCATCGAGGGGATAAGGGACGATGAGAACCTATCCGGTGTCCTCGACAAGAGAGACAGCGGCACCCTCTTCCACACTGCGATGCAATTGCTCTATAAGGAGAGTGAGGGGAAAAAAGGTGGTCTCTCGCATAATAGTCTCACTGAAATCCTAAAAGACGATGCGACAGACATAAAAAATGCCGTACGCAAGAGTGCCGAGCTGCTTCACCTCGAGACGAAGGAGAGTGACTACAACTACAACCAGCTCGAGATAACGAAGGAACTTGTCCGGCGGATGGTGGAGGCGGACCTAGAGCGGGTCCAGACAGGTGGCGACATCACCTACATCGGCGGTGAGATAGAGATAGAGACCACTTATGAGGGAGCAAACTTCAAGCTCATCATTGACCGCATAGACGTGCAGGGCGACACCGTCAATATCATCGACTACAAGACCGGGGCGGACAAAACCGAGTGCGATCTATCCAAGTGGCCTACTGACGCCAAAAAGCTTGTCGAGTGTCTCAAGCAGGCTAAGAAAATCAATGGCGCAGTCATCCAGCTCCTTTACTACTGCGACGTTATGCTCAAGTCGGGCGAGCTCAACCGGCTCTTGTCAGATAAAAACCTTAACATCCGCCCGATGATCCTCAAGCCCGGTGTGCCCGACATTAATGACGGCATCATCACACTGAAGGTCCCCAAGGAAATAGACCCGAACCCGGTCGTGATCAGCGACTACCGGACAAATGTGGACTCAAGCGTAAAGGAGTGGCTGCGAGAGGCGGTGAGACTGGTCATCAGCCCGGACTTCACCTTCGAAGTAGAGAAGGGTGACAAGGATGGCTGTAAATACTGCCCCGCCTCCTTGCTGTGTAAGAAGTACATTCCCAATAATTTCTGGTAATCCCACCTATGACCACAGCGCAAGTCATCATCAATCCCTCCGGCATCAGCTACGCCGACTCCTACCGTCAGCAGCGAGAGCTCTTCGACCAAGCGATTGAGGCAAAGCACCGCGGTGAAGTGCCGAGGCAGTATCTGATCTTCAACGAGCACAAGCCGGTCATCACCCTTGGGCTTAATGCTAAGGAGGAGAGTCTCCTCTACCCCGAGGAGCAGATCCGCCGGGCAGGCATCGACCTCGTCCGGACCAATCGCGGTGGCGATGCCACATACCATGGTCCGGGGCAGTGGACCGTCTACCCGATCCTCGACCTCGAGCAGCTACACCTCGGCGTCAGGCGCTACGTTGTCGCCCTCGAGGAGGTGGCGCTCACCGTGCTGCGTAGGTACGGTCTCGCCGGTGAGCTGATGGACGATGCCCCAGGCGTCTGGCTGCATACAGACAGCTATCCCCGCAAGGTCTGCGCCCTTGGCGTGCGCGCCAGCCGTTTCGTCACGATGCACGGCATTGCCTTCAACGTCAATACCCACGAGGATGCCTACCACTGGATCAACCCCTGTGGCTTCAGCGATCGAGGAGTCACCAGTCTGGCTCGGGAGCTGGGGCACGAGGTCCCTATGGAGGAGGCAAAAGCGGCTCTGCTGGATGCCTTCCACGAGGTCTTCTCCTTTGAGTAAAATAGCACTGCAAAAGCACTGAGGTCCCTCCGCAAGAGCGGAGAGACCTCAGTGCTTTTGTTTTTGAGCTTAAAGCTTAGTGGGACTTGTGGCAGAGACAGTCGTTGCCACGCCCGTGGTGGCACGTTTCGTCGTGATGGTGACCACAGCACTCCTCATCGTCAGAGCCACAGCAGCAGCCACCATGGAGGAGCTGCTCAAAGCGCTTGAGCTCCTGATCCGTAGCGGGGTGAGCCTCCTGTACGTGACCGACAAAGTGCAGCGTCTTGCCGGAGAGCGGGTGATTGAAGTCCATCCTCACCTTATCATCCGTGATGTCAAGCACCAGCCCATTGACCGTCTGACCATCAGCGGTGCGCATAGGGACGTAGCGCCCCACCTGCACAAAGCCGCTATCAAACTTTCCCTCCGGATCTTGGAAGATGGACTTGTCAAGATCCATCAGGAGCTGCTCCTGGAAAGGACCATAGGCAGCCTCAGGCTCGAGTGTGAAGTCAAAGGCATCCCCATCATCGAGGCCGCTTAGCTCCTTCTCAAAGTCAGGCAGCAGGATCCCGAGACCATGGACATAGTCCATGGGGCGATCCTCCGTTGTCTCCTCGACAAATGTCTCAGAGCCATCAGGAGCGACCTCGGTGAGCTTATATTGTACGCGGACGTAGGACTTATCGTTTATCTTCATTGGTTTGTTGATTTTGCGCCTGACTTATGCGTCAGCCACGTGATTAAGTTAAGCAAAATGTAAAGCAGCATCGCCCAAGCGATCCCCTCAATGCCGCAGAGAATCAGCGCCACAACTGCAGCAATGACGACGATGATCAGGCCGATATTGGCTCGCCAGCCCTTGGAGAGCTGCTTCAGCCCAAAGAAAGGCACCTCACACACCAGCAGCCAAGCGTCCAAGACCATAAAGAAAATAAAGAGGGTCTGGTAGAGCGGTGTGGGGGCGATGCCATGCCCCTCGAAGAAGAGCGCCAGCGGAGCCAACATCACTGCGTTGCCGGTGGTGGCAAGGCCGATGAAAGAGGTGGTCTGACGAGGGTCGTTATTGAACTTCGCCAGACGGTAGATCGAGGCGGGCACGACCAGCAGCGGTGCCCAGCAGGCGACACCCCAGCCCAGCCCCCGCAGTACCAGCGTCAGCAAGATCGCCGGTGCGGCACCAAAGGAGATGACATCGGAGAGGGAGTCAAGGTCGCCCCCTATGTCCGACGTGGCATGGAGCAACCGCGCGGTCATCCCGTCGAGCACGTCTGCGATCAGGCTCACGGCTATACAGCAGAGCGATGCCTGGAGCGAGACCGTGAGGTACATCACGATGGAGAGCGCCCCGAAGAGCCCGTTGGAGAGCGTGAGGAGGTTGGGGAGGTATTTATAGATCGGCTTTGCCATAGATTCTATTTACTTACACGACTGGTGCGGAGGCAGCTCAGCCAGCACGGTGACGTTGCCGGTGACCGGTTCGTCAAGGTCCACGAGGGGCTTACTCCCGAGAGGGAGGAAGATGTCGACTCGGGAGCCGAGCTTGATGAAGCCCAGCTGATCATCTATCTCACACCTCTCCCCCTCCCTGAGATAGGTCTCTATACGACGAGCCATCGCCCCCGCAATCTGGCGAACCACGATGTGGTGCCCCTCCGGAGTGACGATCTCGACGGTGGAGCGCTCATTCTCCGTGCTGCTCTTGGGGACATAGGCGGCGTAGACATTGCCCCGGTGGTGACGCACATAGGTCACCTCGCCAGCCACCGGCACCCACTGAGCATGGACGTTGAAGAGGGACATAAAGGTGGAGATCATCAGGCACTTACCGCCTAAGACCTCCGGCTCATCTACCTCCTCAATCGCCACAATGTGCCCATCCGCCGAGGCGAGCACTAGCCCATCGGTCGGCTTACCATGGATGCGACGTGGAGAGCGGTAAAAATTGAAGGCGATACCCAGCAGCACCACACTCACCACGACAGCGAGCCAAAAGGGCCACCGCTGCTCCACGACTAAGTAGACGTAGAGACAGAGGAAGCTGAGGAATATCCCAGCAGCGACTAAGAAGGTCGTGCCCTCGTGGTGGATCTTCATCCTGCTACCAGTACAATGGCGTGCGTCAGAAGAGGGTGACCCACTTCATATACCCCAGAGCCATCGGGTGCGCCAGCAGCTCATGCATCGGGGTGATGCGAGTGGCTACCTTATACGTGCCGGGGAGGTCAATATCCACCCTCAGCTCATACTGCCGGCGAGACCCTTCCTCGGAGACGAGGTGGAAGGCCTGCTTGCTGGCAAGGTGAAGCTTCTTCGTCTTGGTGTCCTCGCGAGCGATGATCAGCTCGACGTCAAGATCGCTACGCAGATCGTGCAGGTCTACCGTGACACTTACGCGAGCGGTTCCGCCCACAGTAAAGTTGCCTACCTGCGTACCATCGTCCTTGCGCAGATGGGTATCGACCACCTCCAGGTGAGACCACGACTGCGCCACATGGCGCTCCCAGTCGAGGAGCTGACCGAGCTGATGGTAGTCATCGGCGCGGAGCATGGTGCTTCGCTCCCCGAGCCGATTGTAGAAGCGGTCATAATAATTCCGAATCATACGCCGCATCGTGAAGCGAGGCAGTATCTGAGAGGTAGCCGTCTTGATGGCATGGATCCAGCCCTCTGAGTAGGACTGCTCCTTATCATTGTCGTAGTAGAGCGGGATGATCTCCTCCTCCAGCATACGATAGATGGTGGCGGCATCAAGCTTGTCCTGGAGATTGGTGTCGGAGAAGGTGATCTTCTCGGTGAGCGACCAGCCTCCCCCCTTGACGTAGCCCTCATACCACCAGCCGTCAAGGACGGAGAAATTGAGCACACCATTCATCAGTGCCTTCATGCCTGACGTACCCGATGCCTCGAGCGGTCGCGTGGGGGTATTGAGCCAAATGTCTACGCCCGGGATGAGGAATTGAGACACTCTGATGTCGTAATTGTCGACAAAGAGGATCTTGCCAAGGAACTCGGGCCGCTTGGAGATCTGGAAGATATGTCGGATCAGCCCCTGACCACCTCCGTCAGCCGGGTGCGCCTTACCGGTGAAGATAAAGATCACCGGGTGATCGGGGTCGTTGACGATCTTGGAGAGGCGCTCGAGGTCTGTAAAGAGGAGGTGCGCTCTCTTGTAGGTGGCAAAGCGGCGACCAAAGCCGATAAGAAGAGTCCTCGGGGTAAGTGTCTCAAGGAAGCTCATCAGCATGGTGGGGTCCTGATTGAAGTCACCCATATGTGCCTCGTAACAACGACGGAGGTAGTCAATGAGGCGACTCTTGAGCTCCAGCCTCCTCTGCCATACGTCCTTGTCGGGAGTCTGCCAGACCTTGTCCCACAGATCGAGACTATCCTGGTCCCTCAGAATACCCTCGCCGACGCTCTCCTCCATAAGGTCAGCCCACGGGGACGCCATCCAGGTAGGCAGGTGGACGCCATTGGTCACATAGCCGACATGGAGCTCCTCGGGGAGGTAGCCCTTCCAGACAGGGGCAAACATCTCCCGGGAGACCTGACCGTGCAACTTGCTGACGCCATTAGCCTCCTGGCAGGTGTTGAGAGCGAGGACGCTCATGGAGAATTTCTCATGTGACCCGGGGGTCTCTCGTCCGAGGTCGACCAGCTCTTGGTGAGAAATATGGAGCTTATCGGCATAGTGACCCATATACTTCGTGAAGAGCGCCTCATCGAAGTAGTCGTGACCGGCAGGTACCGGCGTGTGGCAGGTGTAGAGACCGGAGGAGCGGACCAGCTCCAGCGCCTGATCGAAGTCGAGGCCGTCCTCCACCATATGAGCCATACGCTCCAGTCCCATAAAGGCAGCGTGACCCTCATTGGCATGGTAGACATCGGTCTCGATGCCCAGGAGACGAAGCAACCGGACACCACCGATGCCAAGCATATACTCCTGCTTCATACGATTTTCCCAGTCGCCGCCATAGAGCTGATGGGTGATCTGACGATCCCACTCAGAGTTCTCGGCAATGTCGGTATCCATCAGGTAGAGCTTCACTCTACCCACGTCCACGCGCCAGATCTGAGCAGACACCTCGTAGCCATTGAAGGGCACACGAAGTATCAGGGGAGCGCCATTGTCGTCACGCACCAGCGTAAGGGGTAGGTCCTCAAAGTCCTGTGCCTTATACTCAGCCACCTGCTGTCCGTCAGCGGTGATCTTTTGGTCAAAGTAGCCGTAGCGATAGAGGAAGCCGACACCCACCATATTAGCACCAAAGTCACTCGCCTCCTTGATGTAGTCGCCAGCAAGGATCCCAAGACCACCGGAGTAGATCTTGAGGATATTGGTGATCCCATACTCCATGCAGAAGTAGGCAACAGACGGGAGATCGTCCCGCATCGGCTGATCCATATAGGACCTGAAGCTGTCGTATACCATGGCAAGTCTCCCGAGGAAGTCTTTATCCTTCGTCAGCTCGTCGATGCGGCTCTGCGAGAGGGTGTGGAGCACGTGCACCGGGTTTCCCTTAGAGTGGTACCACACCAAGGGGTCCAGATCCCGGAAAAGGTGACGGGCGGGGGCATTCCAGACCCACCAGAGATTGTTGGCGAGCTCCTCCAGCTGCTGCAGGGATTCCGGTAGATCGGAGAGTGCAGTGATATCTCTCCATACAGGCTGATTGGCTTCCTTACTCCTTATCATAGTTCTCGTATTATTGTGCTTATAGTAACGAAGCAAATTTACTTAATACTTTACAATCTACGCGGTTCCGGTGCGACAAATTGCTCTCCCAATCTTGCCCCGGAGTAGATGATAGTCTGAAAAGATGACCCACAGGTAAGAAGAAATGACTATATTGCACAAGTAAGTAGGACTAAGAAAACAACGCTATGGCAAGGACCACGCATGGAGAGGGCTACAAGATTGAGATAGACCTGGACAATGCCTCTCCTCAGAGTGTATGGAATCAGATCTCCACCTCTAGAGGTCTCTCGGAGTGGATGGCGCCCCGAGTAGACGTCTCCCTGAGGAGCATCCATGTCTTCTGGGACGAGACGGGCGATGACCGCACCGCCACCGTGACAGATCTGAAGAAGGGGGCATATATCCAGTGGAATTGGAATGACCATCCGGATAGCTACGTACGTATGGAGATCGTCGTCTCCGAGCTCTCTCACTTTGTGTCGCTCTTAGTCAACGACCATGACGAGCACCTCGAGCCTGCCACCCTGCAGAAAATCTGGAGCAACCACCGACGCAAGCTGAGACTATCACTGGGACTGAGCTGACGACGATCTGTAACACCTGCAATATGATCTGCGGAGTAGCCCGCAGGTCTTAGCACTAGTCATATAAGACCATTGCAAAATGGTCTTTCGCCGAAAAAGCGGTGCTTTTTCGGCAGAGACTTTGCAGAACGCCCCAGATGCAAAGAGCTGAGAGTGAGGGCGAAGGGAGTGTGCTTATGCACATGACCAAGCCCGAATCTCGAAAGTGACGCCGCAGAGGGGCTATTATGCAAAGGTCTCCATATAAAAGAGTATTGGTCCGCTAGTACATCTCCGATACCAACGGCTCTCTCCCCGCACACCCATACGGAAGAGAAACATCCACAAACCGCCCCCCCGCTACTCCGTAGCTCATACAGGCGCAACGCATACTGGGATCGTCAGTGAGCACGGTGACTGCACCCACAAGGATGCCTGCTCCACATACATCGGAGAGGAAGAGAAATCAGACGGACGACTGCAAGCAAAGGAGAAAAAAGAGGTTTTTTACTCCCCGGTGATTAAACCAATCCAACACCTGCTCATCATAGGGTAACAGACAAGCAGAAGATATGATACTGTATAAGGGCTCTCCACCCAATTGCAAGACGGAGAAGTGTGTAATATAGTCCGCCTATCGGACTAGAGAGATAAAGGTTTTGTTTATCAGATGCGTTAATTTCATTAAACAAGTTTTTCCGATTGGGACTGCGCGTGAGCGTAGTCCCATCTTTTTTGTCCCGTGTCGCACATGGGGTAGACCCCGGGACACCAACGCGACAAAAGGATAGCAATCAGAATAAGACGCTCTGATCTCCGCATAAAAGTAATAGAAGCGAATGTAATCGGCTGATTACAAAAGGAAAGCATCGACAAGAATAATAAAAGGTGAACGATTTGGAAACGAGCGAGTTTCTTTCTTCTTCTTTATTTTGCAACGCCTCAAAGAACTCTTTATTCTTATTTGCAAAGATATAAATTTTTCACAAGAAGGTATGCGGATTTCAAGAAATTCATAGAAAACTTCACTGTATGAAACCTCAAATCCGCAACTAAGCCCTTGAACGTCCTTATTGCGTTTACACGTCCTCTCATTACTGAATTTGCAGATAATTTGAACTTGAAGCACCCACT
>QWBY01000683.1_pt1 | contig 22964 bp, 23 predicted proteins | sample 1972471 | NCBI WGS metagenome assembly QWBY01 (sample SAMN09866722, study PRJNA288562) | Human gut metagenome isolate term6_stool, whole genome shotgun sequencing... | reverse complement strand
GTGTTTCCTATGTGTAAATAACCACTTGGATAATAAATTGGTGTACTTAAATAATATTTTTCCATTCTTTCAACTCCTTTTCCCTTAATTATAGCATAAAGGCACAAAAAAATCAAAGACCATTTATATATAGTCTTTGATTAATTTAATTTATTACTTATAAAATTTTGCTTGTGCTTGATACATCTCTCTATAGTATGGAGACTTTGCTAATAGTTCATCATGCGTACCAATGCTATCCACTCTGCCATCTTTAAAGACTACTATCTTATCAACGCTCTTGCATATACCAAGCCTATGCGTAACGATGATGGACGTCCTTCCCTTTGATATGTCGAGGAACTTCTTTAAGATCTCGCTCTCTTGCATAGGATCAAGAGCCGATGTTGCTTCATCAAGTATTATAAGCTTTGAATCCTTATACATGGACCTTGCTATATCAAGCCTTTGTCTTTCGCCGCCAGATAGCTCTACTCCGTCAAAGTCCTTGCCAAGCCTTGTATCAAGTGAGTACTCTTTATATAATTTGTCTAATCCTACGTAATCAAGTAGCGACTTTAGCTTTGCCTCGTCATAAGTTTCATTGGACGCGATATGCTCAGCTATACTAAGATTAGTCTCAGTCCTTTCTTGAGGAACTATTGTGTAGTCATCAAAGTTAAGTCCTCTTCCATTAACATTTACTCCACAAAAAGATATTTCGCCCATGGCATCATAGACTCCAGTCAAAGTCTTTGTAAATGTTGTCTTACCTGAACCATTGTAGCCAACTATTGCCACGCTCTCGCCCTCGTCTATACTTAAGCTTATATCATGAAGACCGTTATCAGTCTTTGGATAAGTAAATGAAGCATCTTTTACACTAATTTTGCCAAAATTTACATGATAAGCTTTTTTCTCTTCACTGCTGTCCATAAAAGTAAAGTAATCGCTTGCGAAGGAAATGTTTCTAGGTAAATTGCCGACAGTGACTATCATATCCTTACTTGAGTTTTGCATATTTTGATAAGCCATAAGTGCAGCGCCCATCATGCCGATGAGTATCTTGCCATCGAAGGCAAGTTTTATCGTTATAATTATGGCGATGGAGAAGGCTATAACGCTTATTATGTCGCAGAAAAGTAGTGACTTAGCATCTTTTAGTCTCTCATCAAAATATTTTTTACTTGTATCTTTAAATACACTTGTATATTTACTCAAGAAAAACTCAGAGCTGTTATATGACTTTATCTCCCTATTAGTCTTAGTATCTGTAAATATGCTATAGAAATAATTTAGTTTTCTCTCGTCAAAGGCTTCTATGCTCTTTAAATCATAAAAGGCTTTGCCGCGTATAAGTCTTGTGATTAGGTACGGCACTACTGTTAAGGCTGATAGTGCAACTAAGTATGGGCTATAAGTCCAAAGTGTTGCAAGTATCAAGATAACTTCAAGTCCTTGACCTAGTGCCATAGCAAGTAGCCTTACTGAATTACTTAACCTTTCGTCGTCAACAGCTGTGGCTGCCCTTTCTTCTATAGTTAAAAAATCTCTATCCTCAAAGTTTATTAAGTCTATCTTTGATAATTTTGCTGCCATCTCCCTATTTAAGTAGCTGTCAGTTTTTTCAAACAAATAGCCATTCATCGCTATCGCATATAGGTACTCAAGAAGTCTTTCAAGTGCTATGATGATTAAAAGCATGACTCCATACTTAATAAAAACGTTTATATCAGAAAAGTTTTTGATATATTCATAGCCGCTTTGTATGATGTGCATCGAAGCATATAGCTTTGCTGCAACAAAGAAACCTGAAATTATATGGTAGATGAAGACATATATGGTCGCAATTGGTGTTACGCTAAAAACTTTTTTAATTACCTTAGTCATTTTTTGCCTCCTTATACCAAGCCGCTTGCTCAGTGAACATCTTTGCATATTTGCCGCCCTTTTCCATAAGGCTTTCGTGTGTACCTCGTTCAATAAGCCTTCCCTTATCAATTACTAAAACCTCATCTGCAAGCTTAGATAAGACAAGTCTGTGAGTGATAATTATAGCGCCGCGCATCTTAAGCACTTTGATTATGCCCTCATACATCTTTGCTTCCATCATCGGATCCATGGATGCAGTTGGCTCATCAAAGATTAGAAAATCAGAAGACTTTGAGATAGCTCTAGATATGGCAAGTCTTTGGCTTTCTCCACCAGACAAGTATACGCCGTCATCTTCAAGCTTGCCTAAATTTGTATTCATGTCATACTTATCAAGCTCCATCAAATCTAAATCGCTTGAAATATCCTTATCATCGCCAAGCAAAACATTATCTTTTATGCTAAGTTCATAGTTTTGAAAGTCCTGATAAACTATCGCAAGCTCATCTGCTAATTCTTTTTTTGATAAATAATATGGCTCAGCACCGTTGATCTTGATAGTACCACTCGTTGGCTTATAAAGCCCAGCTATAAGCTTGATTATAGTTGACTTGCCAGCGCCATTCTCACCAACTATGGCAGTTACCTTGTTTTTGTCAATGGCTAGAGATAAATCATCTAAAACGATATTTTCGCTTTGTGGATATTTAAAACTTAATTTGTCAAAAACAATTTTGTCACCGCTCTTACTTTGTTCTCTGACTTCTTTTTCGTCATAATCAAGAATATAAAGTAATGTCTCTGCAATGTATCCAGAATTAGCTACACTAGAGGCTTCATAAACAAAGTCCTCAGCCATATCCAAAGTAGTCGACGCAGATGTGATAACAGCTGTAAGCGATCCGACACTAATTGCTCTTTGAATAAGTTTTAGTAGTGCGAAAAGTATTGCAAGTGCCATCCAAATTATATTTATAAAAGAGCTAATCAAAAGATATTTTTGACTTGCAATAGTTGTTTTAAGTCTCTCATCAAAAACAGCTTCGGAATATTTTTTAAATTTCTTAAGAAACAAGTTCTTCATTTGAAAAACTTTTATCTCATAGATGGCGTTCTTATCCTTAAGTATCCTTAATATATTTTCCATCTCACGCTCATTGTGCGAAGTGTTTTCAAACATCTTGTTCATATTATTAACGGCTTTGAAGCTGAAGAAAACATCAAGCGCAGCACTTATGATATAAGCAAGGCCAAGATAAATAGAGATTGTAAAGAACACAAAGGCAATACCCACTACCTTCACCACAATAGCTGCTATGGCTATGGATGAGTTGAATAATTCGATCACTGCCATGTGCGGACGATCTTTTACTTTGTTTAGCTTGTCTTGAAAACCTGACTTTTCAATCTCTTCCAAAGATATTTTATCAAGCTTATTCATGACAGCCGTGTTTAAATTAAGTTCAAGTTTTTGCTCAAGCTTTATGTCTAAAATGTTTCGAATGAACTTCGATACTTCTCCCCAAGCAAATAAAATTATTAATAAAATAATTGGAAATAAATTACGTTCTCCATGTACATAATTAAGAATCGAGTCAACAGCCATAGCCGTAGCGTAAATTATCGCTGGACTAACAAGAGCTGTGATTAAAGATTCAATTAAAATGAATATGTATGTGGAGCCTGCATGCTTGCGTACTAGTTTATACGTGTTAAGAATCGCTTTCATAGCAACGCCTCCTTAGTAAAATTTATGAAATAATTAAAATACCCCCCCCCACATACGAAGGAGAAAAAGTTTGTGGGAGGGCTAATATAATAAACTATTCACTGTATCAATCGTATCACTTTGCAAGCTAATTGTCAAGTCACTTTGTTAAATGGTTAAATTGTTTTACAATAAAAATGGATGTCATAATAAAAGACATCCATAAACATAAATTTTAAATTAATTAAGTGGTTTTATCGCAAGTATCTTGCCTCTTTTAATGTACTCATCAAGGCCTTCGTGTCCCCACTTGTTTAAGTACTCCTCTGTCAAATCCTCTTCGACAATTGTGTATGGCATGAAACCTACCTTTTCTAAAATTTTCTTCAGAGCCTCTGAAGTGATGGAGCCTCCAACTCATGTCGCGTGGAAGATGGGATCAGCTATGATGTCATCAGGAAGCTTTTTTATCTGAATGATGTCACTTATAGAAACACGTCCGCCTGGTTTAAGCACGCGAAATATCTCTTTATAAACCTTTTCCTTATCTTCTAAGAGATTGATAACGCAGTTTGATATAACGACGTCGAAGGTATTGTCAGGCAGATTGATATCGTCAATGTCTGAGACTAAAAAGTCCGCATTTGCAAAGCCTCTCTTGTCACGGATGAAATTTGCACGCTCAATCATCTCAGGTAGCCTGTCAATGCCTACAGCCTTGCCTGTGCCGTGCATCTCACGAGCCGCCTTGAACACATCGACACCTTTGCCGCAGCCAAGGTCAAGTAGCCACTCGCCATCTTTTAGCTTAGCATTTTGTATTGGATTGCCGCAGCCAAGACCCAAGTCACCACCAAGCTCTATGTCCTCGTCAGTGTAGCCTAGTGAGTAGGCAACCGCCCTTTGCTTCTCTTCGTCCGAAACCTTGTTGTCCTCGGCTATCCTTTTATAAAATTCATCAACAAATTGTTTTGTATCTATTTTTTTCATATCATCACCATAGCATATATACCCAGAACATATTTAAAATATTCTATATGTTATATTGTTTCTTAATTTTTATAAATTATTCCTATGCAGTCTTTTATGTTCTTCGCTGTTTAAAAAGTCGTTGTGGCTCTTGCCTTCCTCGTTAAGCAAGTGCTTGTGTGTATGCTCATGAGTAAAGATATGTGTATGTGTATAGCCGTCGTGTGTATGAACTATTGTGTGTGTATGCAGATGTGTATGCTTCATTATGATTGTATCCATAACTACAAAGATGGTTCCTAGCACCATAAATACTAGGCCTATGAAGTACGAAGTGCTCAATGCCTCTGCATTAACTAGAAAGCTCAAAAAACTTGCAATGAATGGAGCGATGGCATAGTATGCGCTGGTCTTTGCTGCTCCTAAGTCTCTTTGGCTCCTTACGTATAGGAAGATGCTTAAGCCATAAGCCACATAGCCAAGCAAAAGAGCATAGAGAATGTATCTAAATTCAGGAAGCTTCTCCCCGATGACGAATGAGATGATTAGTGATGACAGTCCTGAGAATATCCCTTTGATTGTAACTATCTCATAACTTGATTTATTTGAAATTTTCCTTGTGCAATTGTTTTCAAGTCCCCACGAAAGCGTTGCAAGTATTACAAATAGCGAACCATATGAGAAGTTAAAAGCTCCTTTGCCCTCGAATGAAAGTATTATACTTGAAACTGTTATGAAGACTATCGCTATCCAAAGATTTTTCGAAACTGCTTCTTTAAAAAATACTAAAGCAATGATGCTTGTTGCGACTATCTCGAAGTTTCCCAAAAGTGATGCGTTTGCCGATGAGCCTATGGATATACCAATCATTAAAAATATGGGTGCAATGACGTCTAAGACCACCATCAGTATCGTATATGGCAGGTCTTCTCTACTTAAGCGCATTGAGCTGTCTTCTTTTTTGTATTGAAATAGGTACATAACGCCAACGCCTATGCCAGCTCCTAAATAAAGGAAGGCTGCCATGAATGTCGGTGAGATGTTCTTTAATAAAACTTTTGAAAATGGTGTATTTAACGCATAAAAAACTGCCGCTAATATCGCGCAAATTATTGCGCTAAGCTTGTTATTTTTCTTCATCTTGAAGCTCCTTTCTAAGATCTTAATCATCAGCACTAAAAGTAATTAAAGTAAGTAGCACTGTTCCAAGAGATAGCACCAAGCAAAGCGCAGCGTAAATAGGTTTTGCGCCTAGTATGCCCAAGTGTGCAAGACCCGCTAAACAGTAAAGATATAGTGCAAGCCAAAAGATTGTCAGTGCAGGGTCGTTTAGTTTTATCTTAATAAACTTTCTCTTTATAATAATTTCTCTAATAAGCCTTATAAATATATACAGCCACAAAATAACGAAGGCAATGCAGGAAAACCATTCGTCTGTTATATTGTTTAGCTTAAGTGATATAAAGCTTAAGATGCCAACTGTTGCAACTGACATAAGGCCGATGATTAAGGCAGCTATGACGTTCTTAATGATGGATTTTTCACTGCGGCGCCAATACGCTTCTGAATAATAAATTATCGATGGCGTTTCAAAGATATAACCCAAAAAGTTTACCCATATAACTGACATGAAGGTATGGTGGTCAATGACTAAATTTATATCTCTTCCATCCCAAACCCAAAAGCCGCCTGATAGTCTTATGGCTGCAACGTCTAGAAGCAGGTCCATGGACACAACGAAGAAGCCTGATAGAAGCGCTGTCATTATTGGGCTTAGCTTAAATTTCTTTGCAAGTCTAAATGCACAGACTGCTACTGCGCCCCACATAAGTCCACCAAAGAATGGAAATTGATACGGCTCTGTGCCTATCATTAAGTAGTAGAGATTCGAGTAGTGGTAGATGTCTGTTAGCCGCACTGCTAATAGCTCAAGTGAGAAGCCTGCAATCGCTGCTGATATAAACATGTATACTTCGTTCCAGTTTTTCTTCTTTATGACGTCAAGCAAAAATAGACTGACGATTATGTAACAAATTATTTCAAATGCATTGATCCAGTTCATAATAAACTCCTTTATGTGCTTTATAAATATATTATATCATAAATTTGCAAATAAAAATGGGGAGCATTTGCACCAAATTTTTAATGCATTTGCTCCCCATGAGTTTTTTATTTAATTATTTTTCTTCGTCTTCTTCCTTGTCGCCCTTTTCTTGGATTAACTCTCTCGCTGCAATACCCGGTTTAGTTAATTGGAATGGATTGAAGATCTCGTCTATCTCTTTTTGATCTAAGATATTGTCTCTTAGTATGATTGATGTTACGCTCTCGCCTGTCTTAAGTGCTTCTTTGGCGATGGCTGCTGACTTCTTGTAGCCGATGTGTGGAACAAGGGCTGTAACCATGCCTACTGAGTTATCAAGTAGTGCTTTGCATCTTTCCTTATCTGCGACTATGCCTTCTATGCAGTTTACTCTAAGTGTTTCGCAAGCGTTGCCTAGTGTTTCGATTGATTCGAAAAGCTTGTAGAACATAACTGGTTCAAATGCGTTAAGCTCTAGTTGACCTGCTTCAGCTGCCATAGTGATACACATGTCGTTACCGATGATTGAGAAGGCAACTTGGCTAGCAACTTCTGGTATAACTGGGTTTACCTTACCTGGCATGATGGATGAGCCGTTTTGTCTAGCTGGAAGTATGATTTCTCCTAAGCCTGTTCTTGGACCTGAGCTCATAAGTCTTAGGTCGTTACTCATCTTTGAAAGTGTTATTGCGCATGTCTTGATAGTTGCTGATAGGTGTGCTACTCCGTCAAGATTTTGTGTGCCGTCTATCATATCGTCGGCTTGCTTTAGTGAAAGTCCTGTCACTCTTGCAAGTGTCTCAGTGATATTCACATAGTAATTAACATCAACGTTGATGCCTGTACCGATGGCTGTTGAGCCCATGTTTATAACTTTGATAACGTCTCTAGCTTTTTTGATTCTTCTAACGTCGCGGCGTAGTGCGCTTTGGTATGCGTGGAACTCTTGACCTAGTCTTATAGGTACTGCGTCTTGTAATTGTGTTCTACCCATCTTGATAACGTCGTCGAACTCGATTGACTTCTTTTCAAGTGCGTTTATAAGGTCCATCAATTGGTCGATAGTCTTGTTAACAAGTTTAACGGCAGCTATCTTACCTGCTGTTGGATAAACGTCGTTTGTTGATTGGCACATGTTGACGTCGTCGTTAGGATGTACATGGTCATATGTACCAAGTCCGCCACCCATAATTTCGTTTGCAAGGTTGGCAATAACTTCGTTAGCGTTCATGTTAGCTGTTGTACCTGCACCGCCTTGTATTGCGTCGCAGATAAACTGATCGTGATACTTACCTTCGATGATTAAGTCGCAAGCCTTGGCGATGGCTTCTTCCTTTTCCTTTGACATAAGGCGTGATTGTTGGTTTGTAATAGCGCAAGCCTTCTTAATTTCTGCTAAAGCCTTTATCATCTCTGGATGAATATGTCTACCTGTGATATGAAAGTTTTCCTTTCCTCTTAAACTTTGTACGCCATAATAAGCGTCTACTGGTACTTCCTTCTCACCAATAGAGTCTGATTCTATTCTTGTTTTGATGTCTTCCATGACTTACCTCCCGTTTTTTAATTACACCTTAATTCTAACACATAATTGAAAAGCTTGCAAGCACTTAGCTTTAGGACGATGCAGCAAAGTTTTTAATCCGTTAAAGTATTTGCAAGCTAAGACGAAGGATAATTCATTGTGACTCAAATCACAGTCCTTAATGAGATAAATATGAAAGAAATATATTAATCTTTTCAAAAATATTTTTTTACTTATTCTTTGTGTTTATATGAGCTCGCTTATAAAAGATAAATTTTAAGTTTTGCAAATTTTTAAAAGATGGCAAGGCTACTAATACATGACAAGTCTCTAACTACATAGCAAAGCTCTCGTTATATAGTAAGCCTCTATCTACATGACAAGTCTCTAACTACATAGCAAAGCTCTCAATATAAAAAACCTCTCTACTATATTGTAAAGAGGCTCATATACTAATATGAAATTTTTTCTATACTTCGCTTAGTTCATTATAAAGCTTGCAGTACTCGTCTGCTGTCTTGTGCCAACCGTGGTCAAGGCTCATCGCATTCTTCAAGACTCTGTTGAACTCATCTTCGTCTTGATAATAAAGCTTCAAGGCTCTGCCGAGTGCCTCGTACATTTCCTTCTGATCAATATTGTCAAAGGCGAAACCACTTGCATGCTCTTTATCGTCGTGATACGCAACGACTGTGTCCTTAAGTCCGCCAACCTTCCTAACTAGCGGAAGTGAGCCGTAGCGCATGGCTATCATCTGTGCACTGCCGCAAGGTTCCACCTCTGATGGCATTAGGAGTATGTCGGAGGCTGCGTATAGTCTTCTTGCTTCATTCTCGTTGTAGTAGATCCTTGAAGCCATCTTATCAGGGTAGCTTTCTTCTAGCTCTCTAAACTTCTCTTCGTAGCTCTTTATGCCTGTACCCATGATGATGAAGTTGCAGTCGAGTTTCATCATCTCCTCTATGGCACCTATAACTAGACTTATTCCCTTGGAGCGCTTCATACGGCTGATCATAACAACAAGCGGCTTGTCACCATCTTTCTTAAGGCCGTAGTAGTCTTGCACCGCTTCCTTGTTATATCTCTTAAGCTTGAAGCTCGTAGCGTCGTAGTTTTTAAAGATCGCCTTGTCTGTCAATGGATTGTATTTATCTGTGTCTATGCCATTAACAATGCCGTGAAACTTGTAGCTGTACTCCTTAAAGACCTCATCTAATCCCTCGCCAAAGTGCTTATCCATAAGCTCGTCTCTAAACGACTTGCTGATGGTTGTGACTATGTCTGATGAGACTATGCCCGCCTTAAGCATATTGATGGAGTCGATGAACTCGTAATTCTCATCTTTCAAAACTTCAAGGTCTGTGTCGACTATGCCGGCTATGATGTTTTGATTGAAGACGCCTTGGTACTTAAGATTGTGCACCGTAAAGACTGTCTTGATGTCTCTGTAGTAGCTGTCGCTTTTGACATACTGCTTAAGTAGCACGGGCACAAGGCCTGTGTGCCAGTCGTTCGCGTGTATGATGTCTGGCTTGATCTTGTAGGTCTTGATAAACTCCAAAACTGCCTTTGTAAAGAAGATGTAGCGCTTGGCATCATCGAACTCACCATATATCCTGTCTCTGTTGAAGTAGTCTTCGTTATCTATGAAGATGTACTTTACACCGTCTTCTTCGTACTTGAAGACACTCGCATATATAAGACCATCGCCCATCATAACTCCGTAGCTTGACATAAACTCGAGTTTGGACTGATACTCTCTCTTGATAGGTTTGTGTAGTGGTATAAAGACGTAGACGTCGTTATCATGTTTAGCTACCTCTTTAGGTAGGCAGCGCATAGTGTCTGCTAGCCCTCTCGTCTTAACGAAGGGACTTACTTCTGCTGCTAAAAAAAATATCCTCATACTTATGCCTTCTCTATATATTCATCTTGTCCAAATGGATTCTTTCTCTTGTCAAGCTTTCCACTCTCTACAAGGCGCTCAAGTATATCAAGAAGCTCTTCGGCGCTTAGTGTGCCTACTGTCTTCTCAAGCCTTGCTGCCTCGCGCGTCAAGTTGAAGTCGCTGATAGGTAGACTATCTTTAAGCTCTTCATAAACTGAGAGCATCTTGTCTTCAGTTTGACTTCTTAGCTCTAGGAACGGATTTACCTTGTCTATGGCCTTGGTATCTGCATAACGAAATCTTGTGAATATCGTTCTACCGAAGGAGGCCTGCGAGATAAAGGCATCGCCTGTTGTAAGGTAAGGCAGTCTCTTGGCATCGTCGGAGGATATGTCTGTCTCCTCTTTGATGGTACTGATGTCAGACTCTCTAACTGTTCTTAGTATAAACTTAGTGTTAAGCTGCGCAGTGATTGTGTCATCAAGCAGCGTTATTCTTTGTGTTGCTAAGACTAGGAAGACACCGTACTTTCTACCTTCCTGTGCAAGCTCTTTGAGTATGGACTTGGATGCGCTCTCGTAGCCCTTCGGTGCAAAGTTGTGCGCCTCGTCTGTTATGATTATGAATGGTGGGAAGTAGTCTTCGCCCATCATGCCAAGAAGCTTTGCATCCATGTATGCTCTTCTCTTGTAGTAGAACTTCTTAAGTATATAGCTTGAGTATACTTCTAGTAGTCTTGTTGGTCCCTTTAATGATATGAGCTTGCCACTTCTAAGTGCAGTCTCTATACCTTCTGAGTCGTTACTAAAGACATTGTCCTGAACAAGTCTGTTGAACCTCCAGCCTATGCCCTTTAGGCTCGCTGTGTTAAGTCTTCTGCCGTACTTTTTGTAGTAGCCTTTTAGTCTATCTAGTCTAATTAACTCTGCCGTATCAGGATCACCGTTGTTCTCGTCTTGTATAGCCTTATTTATGCCATCTTCCCCCATGTCTATGGCTTCGATAATCTCGTCAAGTCTCGCTCTAAAGGCGTTGTGATCCTCGCCTCTAGAGAAGATCTCATCTGCTGCCGCCTCCATCGCGTCTGTCATCATGCCAGCCGCATTAAGAAGGTTCTTAAACTCCGAGACGTTGATGTCCTTGTAGTCAACACCAACTTCCTTACCAAGAAGGAAACTTTCGTAGTATGCTTCGTAGCTTGGTGCTTCGTCGTAAGTCTTAAGCTTGAAGTCCATCTCATAGTGTGGATCTAGGACTATAGTCGGAATTCTCTTCTTCATAAGCTCTTCTATGATGACTCTAAGCGCAAATGACTTACCCGAGCCAGAGCCGCCGAAGACGCCGATGTGTGGATACTGACTAAGCTCTCCAACATCGAAGATGTATGGTAGGTCATTTTGCTTAAGTCTTGTGCCGCCTTCAAAGGTGTAGACTAAGTTCTTTAGCTCCTCGTCTGCCTTCTCATAAAGGTCGTCTGTGTTCTTAATGACGCCTAGCACAAGGCCATCTTTAGGTGAAGACTTGATGATGAGGTCCTTAATCTCGTCAAAGCTTGGAAGCCTAAGCTTTGAACCTGCCATGATAGGATACATCGCTTCTTCCAAGAGTCTAAGCTTGGCAAGGTAGACTACCTCATTATCAACATCATATCCTAACTTCAACAGTGACTCAATCACGCTTTGGTCAATAAAGTCCTTCTCCTTCTCAAATGGCATAAAGCGGTTGTAAGTATTAGCTTCAACGACTTCACCGATGTAGTTTCTCTTCTCGTCCTCTATAAGCAAAAATTCATTTATTCTAAAATTTCTCGTGTTCGAGGCTATGTATACCTCGCTAGTTCCTGTAAGACCTAAAACTTTCATCTTAAATTCCTCACTTCGTTAAAATATCTATCGTATATGTCCTTGTCAAGCTCTTTAACAAGAACGTCTTCTTTCATTTCTTCAGTAATCTTGACCTTCTTATCAACTATATCAAGTATAAGCGGTATACCTCTGGAGTTTTTTGGTGTTAGCTTAAGTATAGTCTCCAAGACCATGTGCATGTAATCTCTTTGCTCTTTGCATATATCCACGCCGATGGCATTAGGCTTCATCGATGTTCTAGCAAAGGCGCTCACTATACCGCTCTCTGCCTTCTTGTTGCAAGCATCCCTTATAATCATCGCTTCCTTGTAATCAAGTAGGGAGTATAATATCTCCTTGTCGTAGGCCTCGAATTTTATTGCTTCTGAGATAGTGGCTGTCTTGATCTCTTCGATGACACCAACTAGGATGATGCCTTCATCTACGCAGATTTTTCGTAGCTCGTTGAAGTCGTCTTCGCAGCTAATGATGTAGCGAATGAAGCCTCCGTCCATGAATATCATCTTTGGCTTTCTCTCCTTCAAGGCTTCTATGCACACTCTTACTTCAAGCCTTGCCATCTCCTTCTTGACGTAGACCTCTTGCTCAAAGGAAAACTCATCTTCCTCTCTGATTCTATCCTCAATAGGCGAGTAAACTGTAGTGAGCCTCTTTTCATAATTGTCCTTTGTCGATATCACAAGTGCGTCTATGACACTGATGTAGTGAGGATACAAGGCGCCTATCCTATTCAGAGAGCCGTCTACTGCCCATAAGCCGCCTTCGTCTGCAATTTTTTCTAGATCCACCTCGTCCTCTATCATGTACCTGTCCGCAAGAATATCGTAGATCTCTTTCTTTATACCTTCCTTGCCCTTCTCATCGAAAATTTTCGACTTTTCTCTAAGCAAAGAGTTTATATCTCTAATCTTTATGAGTAATTCTTCGTTCATATTATTCATCCTTTATCTCAAGCAGAGCCTTGTAGGCATCGTTCTTCTTAAAGCCAAGCTCCTTTAACTTATTTGTAGCATCTTTTATGCTCATCCCCTCGTCTATAAGGGCTCTTGCAGCTTCGTTTATGTCCAGCGTCTCATCTTCATCACATGCAGCGTCGTTTAAAATCGTGATAACAAACTCACCACGTGGCTCGTTCTCTTTGAAGTGTGATATTAACTCACTTAGGTGCATATGAAGGTGCTCCTCGTATAATTTTGTTAGCTCGCGGCTTATAAAGGCCTCTCTATCGCCATAAACGTCAAGTGCCGTTTCTAAGAAAGCGATAAGTCTATGCGGCGCTTCGTAGAAGATTAGTGGCATCTTGTACGCTCTGTAGCTTTCCAAAAACTTCTTACGCTTCGCATCCTTTTGTGGTGCAAAACCTATGAAGGCAAAGTGACTAAGGTCTATGCCACTTGCCATAAGCGATGTAACAAAGGCTGTCGCTCCAGGTATGGCTGTCACGGTATATCCAGCTTCTCTTGCAGCACGCGCCGCTACTACTCCTGGGTCCGATATACCAGGTGAGCCTGCATCTGATACTATGGCGACGCTTTTACCATCAGCTAGAAGCTCAAGTATATATGCTGTCTTGTCCTTCTCATTAAACTTGTGGTAGGCAAAGAGCGGCTTTTTAATCTCGTAGTGCTTAAGAAGTACACCTGAGTGCCTTGTGTCCTCGCAGGCAATGTAGTCTACGCTCTTTAATACGTTCAGCGCACGTAAGCTTATGTCTTCGTAGTTACCTATGGGTGTTGCAACTATATATAGAGTGCCTTTATTCATTTCCATAGTAAATCTCCTTTACTTCGTCAGTGTAAGTGCCGTCTGAGCCATAGACGACAAGTTCATTCATATATTCAAAGCCAGTCTTGTCTGACTTTTCAAGCTCTATAAGTATCATGTTCGCCTTCTTGTCCGCAAATGGTTTAACAGCTCTGAGCCTTCTAGTGTTGATGCCATACTTTTTAAAGCTCAAGACGATGTCAATAAGCCTTGATGGTCTATGCACCATGTAGACCTTGCTAAATGGCTTAAGTAGGTAGCTCGCTGCTCTTGCTATATCATCAAGCTTAAGTAAGATTTCCTGCCTTTTGTAGTCATCTGTTGCTATATTATCCTTCGGGTCAAGGTAGGGCGGGTTTACAGAGAGACTATCGAAGGCGTTCTTCTTAAAGTGCTGCTCCACTTCCCGTATGTCAAGCCTTATAGCCTCTACTCTGTCATTAATTTCGTTCACGGCTATGGACTTTTTGCATAAATCTATCGCCTTCTCATCTATGTCGACTCCGACCACTTTCGACTTCTTGTAAAAGTAGGAAAGTCTAAGCGCGACTATGCCGTTACCAGTGCAAAGGTCTATGTGATCTTCCTTCGCCTTTGCAAAGTCAGAAAGAAGTATTGCGTCTATACCATAAGAGAAGTCGTCCTTGTCTTGATATATGTAATAGTTTGTACCTGCTACCTTGTCCATATATGCCTCCTTATAAATATTATATCATTTATCGTGATTAAAGACAATCATATTTGGGTATAGATATAATGGATGATAGTAGAGCTGTTAGTGCAGCGCATTATTTAAATGGATAATGTGACTCTAATCACTTGACAAACGTATCTACATTCATTATAATATAAGTACAAGGAGGGATATTATGGCATACGTAATCAGTTCAGAATGTATAGCATGCGGACAATGCTTACCAGAGTGTCCAGTTGACGCTATATCTGAAGGCGATATCTACATAATTGATGCAGATAAATGCATCGACTGCGGACAATGCAGCAGTGTTTGTCCAGTAGATGCTCCAAAACAAAACTAAGACATAGGAGTATCGATTAAAGGCTTCACATTTGTGAAGTCTTTTTTTTGTGCAAATTTTATGCAATCTAGCTCTTATTTCACGCAAAAATAAAAGGCGAAACTTCATGTTTCGCCTTAATGCTTATAGCTATCTTCTGTGTTCTATCTTGAACTTATATGTCTTACCCTCTTCGACCTTAAGTACTTTTAACTGTCTTTCTTTAAGTGGTACTATATATAAGCCCTTTGGAAACTTAATCATACTAGCTTCTACTTTTTTGTCGCCTACAGATATGTATATCTTGGCTTTGATTGCTTTTGTGAAGTCAACAACTCCCTGACCAAGTTCTATGTATAAGCCTTTTGATGATTCAGATTTAATAACTTTTAGTTCTAACTCTTTCATCACGCACTCCCTTTCTCTATTTCCCTACAGTCATTATACACTAAGAATTCAAAAATTACAAGTAATAATGCAATATTTTAGCCTCATCTTATAGACAAGGCTAAAGTATGAATTATTTTGTAAAGTCATCAATAATGTTTTTAACTGCGATCTTTGTATCTTTGTGATACAATAGGCCATCTATATGTGGCCAATTTTCATTAGCTTCGTTCTTCTTTGCTTTTTCGTAAGCTTCTTTATTAACTATGGCAATGGTGTTCTTAGGCTCATTAGGAACGTCTTCTATGAATAAAGACTCATCCTTTGGATAGCCTGGTGCATTGTCAAGGTCTAGTGTAAAGTCCTTTAGTCCTGCCTTTTCAGCAGCTTTGTAAAGCTCCTTCATAACGCTATCGTACCTTGGGTTTATGCCTTGCACAGCTACCTCTTTGGCAAGCTCTTCATCTCCGTCTGCCATCTTAACTAAAGAATCATAATATCCTTCGCCATCTTCTGCATCAATCTTTTCTTTTAGCTCGTAGTCATCACCACTTTTTACATATACAAGCTTAAGCGGCATTAGCATACCGGCTGTGTTTTCAAAAACGTGGTCGTTGTACTTATATCCAAACTCTGCATAATTAACTAAAAGTGAAAGTTTGTCTCCTTCTTCTACCGCCTTGTAAACCTTTACATCTTGGATAACTAAGTCGCCTTCTATAAGATCCGATACGCCCTTTGTCCTCTTAACAAGCTCAGCGTATTTTTCATTTTTCGCATCGATTTCTGTTTGAGCATCATCTTTACTATCTTCTTGAACTGCATTCTCTTTTTCTTCATTATTCTTTGGTATGTCTTTCTTGCACGCTGTTAATAGTAGTGCGGCCGCCATTAACATGGCAAGCATCAAAATTAATTTCTTCTTCACTTTAAGACTCCTTTGCTCTGATGTTTACACCAAGGTAATATTGGTGCAAGCTTGAAATAATATTCTCTTCGCCATAGCGAGTGTAGAGACCTTTGAACTTCTTGTTGTATATGAAGAGGCCGGCTATGGACTTAAGCTCTTTCACCTCTAGCTCGCCCTTATCGTTAAAAATCACAACATCTCTTTTGTATGGCTCGATGTATTCTTGGAATATATACCCAGTGTCTGCATGCTTTTTCAAAATTTCTTCAAATTCTTTTTTGGAGTGGTCCTTACCAACATAGACGCCCCTCGATGCGTTTAGGTCAACAGGCTTTATGATGTACTTGTCCTTATTATCCAAAACTTCCTTAACAGTGCTCTTTGTAAGCATGGCTGTGTATGGTATGTGCTTTTCTATGAACTCAAGCTCATCCTTTGACAAGAACTTCTTGACTCTGTCTTCGAAGAGCTTTATGAATATCCTCTTGTCATGCATAACTTGGCTCTTGAAGGAACCTATCATAACGAACTCATCGTTAAGGTATGCATCAACGAACTCTTGTATCTCGTCCCAGTGCTCAACCGCTTCAAAGGTAACAAGTCTTCTATAGACAGCGTCTATCCTAAAATCTCCTGAGTATATGTGACCGTCCTTACGCTTAATGTCTCTTACGTCGCAGATGATGGTCTTGATGCCTCTCTTCTCAAAGGCTCTCTTGAAGCGTTCGAACTCTTCTGTTGATGCGCTTGACATGATGTCGACTATGGCAAGGTTGAAATTTTCTTCGCCAGTAGTTTCCTTGTATAATGTTATGAACTCATCTACCCACGAGTCAAATAGTTCGTAGTATGAGAACTTGTAGCCGTAGCGCTTCTCCATCTCCTTCATAGCTTCAAGCTCAAGCATCATAGGTGCAACCTCATTGTCCTCGTTCATGGCAGAGGAGCCGTCTGTATTTAGCTCGCAGAACTTGAACTCATCACGCGACTTGTAGAAGATGTCGTAGCGGCAGATTGGTACAAATGTTGAAAGCAATGGCTTGTGTATCAAAAGCTTCTTCATCTTGTCGTCGAAGTCAAAGCTGTTTCTAAAAGCAGATATTGCAACGTAAGCCTTAGTCACCTTGTCCGATATCCTCATCATCATCTCAGAGATGTACTTGAAATTCTCCTCGTCCTCATCCGATACGAAGAAAGGTTGGTATATAGCAGGAACCGGCTTACCCTTGTACTTCGCAGTCGACTTTTCAACCTTCTCCAAGAGCTTTTTATAATCTTTATAATATTTCTCAGGGTCCTCCTTCACTATCTCGATGTATCTTTCGCCTATCTTATCATAATCCATATCCTTCATAATTACCTCCTAAAATCAAACTATTACTTCAAATCGTCTCCTATATTCGTAAAATTCGGTACTATCCTTAATCTATAGTCGTAGTCATCTGAGACTTCACTTTCAAAACGTTTACACATCTCGTCCGCAAGCGTCTCTTTGTCCTTACCCTGCATATCGTTCAAAACGAGGTCTAGTAGCAAGATGTCCTTAGCCGACTTGCTGTTTACAACTCTAAAATCGTGTAAGGCAACAACATTTTTGTCGTTCTTCACCGCATTCTCAAGCTTCTTGTAAAGCTCAGAACACTCGTCCTCAGCCATGTAAGGGTCAACGTGTATGATGATGGTAACCATGTACTTGTCCTCAAGTATCCTCTCCCAAGTGTCTATAACGCTGTGCGCCTCTTCAATGGTAAGGTGTGCTGGCATCTCAACATCGAAGGAGATGTAGACATTATCAGGACCGTAGTTGTGTGCGTGAAAGTCGTGCACATTCTTGATTAATGGCTCCGACTCAAGGTCTTTGTGTATAAGCTCCACAAGCTCCCTGTCTGGCTCCTCGCCTAAGATTGGGCCTATGGTCTCCTTTATCATCTCTATACCATTCTTAATAATCATAAGTGAAACTAGTATACCGAAGTAGCCGTCGACTTGTACAGTTGTGAAAAGTGAGCTAATCATCGGCACAATGACAACCATAGTCGTGAAGACGTCGCCAAGTGAGTCTATGCTAGTTGCCTTCATCGCCTTCGAGTCTATCATCTCGCCTGCGCCCTTGTTCAAGAAAGTGATGAAAACCTTGACAAGTATCGAAAGCAGCATAATTATAAAGCTTGCAAGGTCGAACTTAACGATGTCTGGGTGCAGTATTCTTAAAAACGACGACTTTATGAATTGCAGACCTATGATGATAACGATGATGGATATGACAAGGCCTGATATGTACTCGAGCCTACCGTGTCCGTATGGATGTTCCCTATCCGCCGGCTTCTCCGATAACTTAAAGCCCAAAAGTGTAATCACAGATGAGATGGTGTCAAAGATGTTGTTTACCGCATCCGCCATGATGGCGATGGAGTGAACGAAGATACCGATTGTAAGCTTCGCTGCACTTAAAAGTATGTTAAAGATGATCCCCGTGATTGAAACAAAGTAACCAGTCTTCTTTCTAAATAACGCATCACGCGTGTTTCTGTTAGGTCTGTTTATAAAGTAAATTAATTTTTCTATCATCTGTCTAACCTTCTATGAAAATATTTTCTAAATTAAATAGTTTTTTGATACTATCGTACTGAGCCTTGGCTAATGGATTATCCTTGTCTTTGAAGGCTCTGATCATAAGATTTTTAGGTGTATGATCCATGTCGATGAACTCTATGATTTCTGATTTGTAGCCATGCATCTCTAGGTAAAGACTTCTAAGTGAGTCAGTGACGATTGCTGCGACCCTCTCCTTAAGTATGCCGTGCTTAAGAATGCCCTCAAGCTCGTTAGATTTGATCTTAGGGAATAGCTCTTTTTGACAGCACGGAACCGATAGTATAAGTGACGCATTTAGATCCACCGCCTTCTTTATGGCGATGTCGGTCGCTATGTCGCAAGCGTGCAGAGTAAGCATGATGTCGATATTAATATGTCTTGGAGTAGTCCTTTATATCCTTACATACAAAGTCTATGTCCTCGTAGTGAAGCGCATCCTTTATTGAGTTTAAGTCATGAACAACATCTTCCTTAAGGTCGAGACCCTCGATGTAGAAGTCCAGCTTCCTTATATTCTTTAGATAATAATAAACCGCAAAAGTAAGATATGCCTTGCCGCAACCAAAGTCAAGTATGCGTAGCTTCTTACTTGTATCTACCTTCTCAAGCGCCTTGTCAAATATTTCAAGGTACTTATTGATCTGCTTAAACTTGTCGTAGTAGCTCTTGTAGACCTTGCCGTCCTCACTCATAACCTTTAGGTAGATAAGAAAGTCAATGCATTCCCCTTCCTCAAGTATGTAATTTTTCTTCTTGTTATGAGATTGCGCCTTTGCCGCTCTTTCAGTCTTCGCCTTAAGAAGCTTGAACTTGCCCTTGTTGTTAAAAACTTGATAAGACTCAGAGCCAAGAGTTATGAAGAGCTGCTTGTACTCATTCATAAGAGCGCCTAGCCTTGCCTTTGCCTCAGCCATGGCGATGTTCTCGTGAAAAGCCTTCTTGCCTTCAAAACTTTCAAACTGCAAGTGCGCCTCGCCCTTCATCATTATCGTCTTAAACCTTAGCTTAGACGCATCCTTAGTGATAGGCCCCGAGAAAGAGCCTTGCATCGCTTCCTTCTTCTTAAGAGCTTCGTCTATAATAGTATCAAAATTCATAAAATCACCTTGCTTAAGTTTACCCATTAGAAAGATTATTAAAACAAAATAATACGCTAAATTGTGTGAGCAATGGCTAATTAGCTATATCTAAGAAGCACGCATAGGTATAAAAACCGCCGTGCATATAGCTAGGCTCCCATTATATGAGAGGCTTCTTGCCATAGCAAGGCTTGCTATTATATGAGAAGCTTGCTATTATATGAGAGGCTTGCTACTATATAGGTGGCTTCTTATTATATAGCTCGCTTTCAAAACTTAATTTTTCACTTCTTAAACACAAAAAAAAAGCATGTGAGATATTTCCCACATGCTTTTGTGTCTTAATTAATCTATTTAACTAAATCTTTTAGATGAGCAACTTTATACGCTCCTCTAAGATAATTACCTACATACATAGCCTTATCTGCTTCTGGTGATATTAGTAGACTAGTATTGTTAATTTCTTTGCATTGTTCTTCGTTTAACATTGCTTTTGATGCGTTGTAATTAAGTGGTGCGATGATAGCGTTATCAAGATTGATTTCTTCGCCTTTACCATTAACAAATTTAGCGCCTTCTTTTGCAACGCCAACTGGAACTATGCTAAGCTTGCTTCCGAAGTAGTCGATTTCGTATGTTTTGCCTAGTTCGTATCTGTCTTTTTGATTGAAGCCAAGTATAACGTTTGTTGGCTCATCTATCTTGTCTGCCCAGTCTTTAATTTTTAGCTTGTCGCCTGTTTCTAGTTCAAGTCCTAAGAAGTCGTATAAGTATCTATTTGTGAAGAATACTGGGTCTTTGCCATCTTCTTGGCTTAGTATATAGTTAAGGACTCTTTCGCCTTTATTTCTTGCTGTGTCATATGGCTTTTCATCTGTTGCTTCGTCAAGCATTCTGTCCATGTAACCTAGTTTGTCTTGTAGTGCAATGTAGTTTGCTTTGTTAGGTTCGTCTGTGTCTTTTAGTTCTACTTCTTGTTTGTATGGATCGTTTGGATATAATTCATCATACTTTGCCTTTTCTTCTTCGTTTTCTGTATCCATAAATGCGTAGGCGTTATCATACTTAGCGTCTAAGCTTTCTGCTTTCTTCACTTCTAGTGTAAGTGCATCCTTTGGAGCTTCTTGTGCACTGCTTTCTTCTTTTTCTTCTTCTTTGTTTTCTTCTGTCTTTGCTTCTTCTGTCTTTTCTGTGTTTTCTTCTACAGCTTTGTTTTCGTCTGCTTTATTGCATGCGAATAATGTCATTGTTAGCATTAATGCTAGTACTAACGCTAGTATTGATTTTGAATTTTTCATATTAATCCTCCATTGTGAATATCTTTATATAAATGAATCTACCTTCTAGGCTCATCTCTTCGCCTTCTGATTCGTATAAAGAATATTTCTCTACATTTTTTCCGTTAAGTTTAGCGTCTTCAAGGGCGAATATATATGCACCCTCATCTGTGCCCTTTGTTTTGTTTTTTATTATGGATATATCTGCTTTTTTGTCTTCATTAATGATGACGTTAAAGTCCCTTGATGGCTCTTTGCTTATGGAGATGACTTTCTCGTCTCCCATAAACTCGAAGGCTTCGTCTTCTTTAATGATGACTTCTTTGTCATCTATCAAAAGTGTGATATCCCCTTCTAGCTTCATAAGGTAGCGTCTGTATCCTGTGAAGTCTGAAAACTCTGAGCGCTCAAGGTCTATGGTCGCAGATGATATCCTTAAATCAAAGTTTCTCTCTTGAAGCGAGGCATCTTTTGGCTCTATGCAAAGCTCTTCTGTTGTGCCTCCCTTCCAAGTGGAAACGATTCTTTTACTATTTAAATCTTTCATATTTTAAAATTCGCGGTAAAAAAGTGGACTCGAAAGGCCCACTTTATATACATCTTAACTTATATTAATCTTAATAATGCGATTTCGGCGCCGTCACCAATTCTTGGTTCAAGTTTATATATTCTTGTGTAGCCGCCTTGTCTGTCTGCATACTTAGGTGCGATTTCAGTAAATAATTTTTTACTTACGTCTTTGTCATAGATGTAGCTTTGTGCTTGTCTTATTGCGTGCATGTCGCCTCTCTTAGCAAGAGTGATCATCTTATCAATCATTCTCTTAGTTTCCTTTGCACGTGTAACTGTAGTTTTAATTTCTCCCTCTTTTATAAGTGATGTTACCAAGTTACGAAGCATAGCATTTCTATGATCAGTTCTACGGCCTAATTTTCTATATTGTGCCATAAGCTTCCTCCTATTCTTCTTCCTTTAAAAATAAGTTTAGTTCTGCAAGCTTATTCTTAACCTCTTCTAGTGATTTCTTTCCAAGGTTTCTTACTTTCATCATTTCTGAATCAGTCTTGCTAACAAGCTCTTGAACTGTGTTAATATTAGCTCTCTTCAAGCAGTTGTAGCTTCTAACTGAAAGATCAAGTTCTTCTACTTGCATATCAAGTGCCTTGTCTTTCTTCTTGTTAGGAACGTCAATCATAACTTCAACATCGTCTATACCGTCGGATAGTTCCATTAGTAGTCCCATGTGTTCAGTTATAATCTTTGCTGCATAGCTTACAGCATCTACTGCTTTTATAGTTCCGTTAGTCCATACTTCGAGTGTTAATTTATCAAAGTCTGTTATTTGTCCTACTCTTGTATTGTCAATCGATATATTAACTTTCTTAACAGGTGAGAATGATGCGTCTATAGGTATGATGCCTATCTCAGCTTCAGATTCGTCGCCAGTTCTGTATATATCAGTTAGTTCATAGCCTCTGCCTCTTACAAGGTCCATTTCAATACTTAATTTTCCATCTTCATTTATAGTTGCTATGTGATGATCAGGATTTATAACTTCAACTTCAGGTGATGCGATTATATCTTTTGCAGTTACTTCCTTCGGTCCTTTTTGATCGATAAGAAGCTTTTGCGGTTCATCTCCTGTGTATTTAAGCACTAAGCTCTTAATATTTAATATTATTTCACTTACGTCTTCTAATACTCCGTCAATAGTAGAAAATTCGTGTAATACGTTTTCTATCTTGATTTTGTTTACAGCTGCACCTGGTAATAAAGAAAGTAATACTCTTCTTAATGAGTTACCAAGTGTTTCTCCATAGCCTCTTTCAAGAGGTTCTATAATCATCTTAACATAAGTTCCGTCACTTGTAGCACTTTGTACTTGTACATGTGGCTTTTCTATTTCAATCACAATTAACCCCTCCTTAGACTAAAAAAGTATATTTCAAATTATACTCTTCTTCTCTTAGGTGGTCTGCAACCGTTATGAGGTATAGGCGTAACATCTTTGATCATGTTAACTTCAAGTCCTGTTGCTTGCAGACTT
>QWBY01002460.1_pt1 | contig 23071 bp, 15 predicted proteins | sample 1972471 | NCBI WGS metagenome assembly QWBY01 (sample SAMN09866722, study PRJNA288562) | Human gut metagenome isolate term6_stool, whole genome shotgun sequencing... | reverse complement strand
CTTATGAGATTATAAAATTGGAAAACGAATCCGAGATTTTCGCGTCTGTAATTTTCCAAAGCTTTTTTCGACATATTTTTTATGTCTTCGCCAAAAACGTTTACATCTCCTTCATCAATAGTCTCGATGCCACCCAAAATATTTAGCAAAGTTGACTTACCGGACCCTGAAGGTCCCAACACGCAAATAATTTTGCCGTCTTCGATTTCTAAGTTTATGCCTTTTAGAACTTCCGCTCTATTTTCTTTTGTTCCGTAGAACTTATGCAAATTTGAAATTCTAATCATAAAAACACCTCCTCAAATATTGTTAAACATATATTAGCACAATTTTTAGTTAGCGTCAACTAACTTTTTGAAAGATATTGAATTATATATATCTTGTGTACAAATCTTTCGAGGTTTGAATATAGGTAAATATAAACATATACAATTTGATATAATGCATGAGATTTTTATGATATAATATATGTAAGGATGTGATTTTTTGAAAAATAAAATGCTTTATGATCGCGAAGTCACTTTTAAGGACAGGGCGATTGAGTTTGAGGTAAGGAAGAAGTTAAAGAAGATGCAAGGGCCGATTATGTTTTCGGAAACTTTAAACATATACCAGCTTGAGGTGATTTCAAGGGGGACGAAGGACCTTGAGGGCATAGAAAATTTAGTAAATTTGGAGAGGTTGTCTTTATATTCGAACAATTTAAATGCGATGACTTTAAGACATTTGTCGGGTTTGAAACATTTAAAGAGTCTCGATTTGGCGGACAATCCTTCGATTATGGAAATCCCTGCGGGCACGCTGGACGAAATGACTGAGCTGAGAGAACTTGTGCTTGACGAAACGGGAATTTATACGCTCGATGAGATTATGATGGAGAAACTCACAAATCTCGAGGAAATTTTAATTGAGGACAACAATATTAAAAATTTAAATTTTTTAAGAAATAATAAGGCGCTCAAAAAAATTCTCTTTAGAAACAATCGCGTTTCGGACATAAGTGCGATAAAAGATTTGGAGAAACTTGATGAGGTTTGGGGTGCAAATAATGAAATTTCGTCGATTGATGCGCTTGAAAACAAGAGTGAGTTGGAATATATAAATTTTGAAAACAATTTCATTGAGGATATTTCGGCGCTGAAAAATTCTTATAAGCTCGAAACGGTTTATCTTGGAAACAATAGAATCACAAATGTTGACGCGCTTAAAGATAAAAAGCTGATAAAAAATCTTGAGCTCGAAGAAAACCGAATTTCAAATATTGATTCACTCTCGAGTCTCGATGCGGTTGAAAGGCTTTATTTAAACAAGAATAATATAAAGGACTTTTCCCCGATTGCAAATTTAAAAAATCTGGAAACACTTTTTGTTTCGCAAAATCAAACTCTAGATTTCGATGTGCTTCACGAGATTGGAATAAATTTGAGAAACAAAGACTTTTAAAATGTGATTTTCATATTTCATTAGCATTACATTTCATGTAATATTGTTTAAAAGCATAAAAAATAGGTTATAATTAAATTAAAGCGATTACTTAAGGAGGTATTAGCTATGAAGAAACTACTAAGTGTTATTCTTGCAGCGGCACTTGTTATAAGCGGTGTTTTTCTATTTGAGTTAAACGCAGCTGACAATCCACGCATCAAATATTTGCAAGATAAAAAGATTATCATCGGAGATGAAAACGGTGAATTAAACCTGACAGAAAACATCACTCGTGACCAATTTGCAAAAATTGTTGTTTACGCATTGGGTGATCAAGAAAAAGCAGACAATTTGATTGGACTTAAATCCCAATTCAGCGATATGAAAGTTGGCGGATGGGCAAACGGATATGTTAATGTTGCATCAACTGCAAAAATCGTAAACGGTTTCCCTGACGGAACATTTAGACCACGCCAAAACGTAACCTATGAAGAAGCTATCAAAATGATGGTTAACACAGCTCTAGGTCGCGATTTGACAGAAGCTGAAAAAGCTGTTGAAGGCAGATGGTCAAAACCATATATCGACAAAGCTATCGAACTTGGACTTTTAAAGAACTTGGGTGTTGTTGATTATCAATCACCGGCTGTTCGTGAAAAAGCTTTTGATATTTTATACGAAGTAATTATCAGAAAGATGGAAACTCCTGAAGCAGCAGTTCGCGGACTCGTAGTTGAAGCTGACGACAAGGGCGCAAAAGTTTTGGTTATCGACACAGATTCAAAAGATATTAAAGTTGAAGACGAAATCAATTTCAAATTCTCAGAACTTCTCGACGCAAGACACTATATCGGTAAAGTATGTGACCTCACAGTCGGTCCTGAAAGCAAAATTACAGCTTTAAAAGTTGCAGGTGAATATGAAGTTAAGACAGGAACATTCGAAATCCTAAGAAACAGACTTTATATGAACGGCGACAAGAGCGGATATGACCTTTCATTGAGCGACAGAACGAAACTCGAAGACAATTTGGCAGGCATTTTACACAACGGTGTAAAATACAGCTATGACAAATACGAAAAAGAAATTAAGAATGTTGAATTTGCACAAGTTACTGTTCACAACAACAAAGTTGTGTTTATCAGAAGCTTTAACTTCAAGGACATCGCACCGATTGCAGATGTTAAAGACGGAAAAGTTTATGTAATAAAAGACGCAAATCCTGAAGCAATTTCAATTCAACCTTTGACAAATGTTTATAAAGTAACAAAAGAAGGCTTGGAAGCAATCAAACCTATCGAAGTTCCGACAGACGGAGTTCTCCATATTTATGGAAACAATGAAGCTATCGTTACAGACAAGAGTTTGAGCGACGTTACATTCAGACTTTCCAAGAAGGACGGTGTTTTGAACTTCTATGTAAACGGCGACTACTACAAGATTAATACCGAAAAGGATAAAAAAGGTGTTATCAGTGTTGATTTTGAAAACTACAAAGTTATACCGAACGATGAAAACGACAGCACTTTAAAAGCAATGGAAACAAAGAAAAATGTTATCCTTCTTGACTTAAACAACAATGTACAACTTGTTCGCGGAAACTTTGCAGAAAAAGAAGAAACAATGATTGTTGAAAAAGTTGCATCAGGCGAACTCAGAATGATTGACAAAGACAACAATCCGGTTGACGTTATCGACAATTTAAACCTCGAAATTTTCGAAGGCAAAAAAGTTATCAGAATGCAAGATTTGAACGCAGGTGATCTCGTTTATGTTTCTACAAAAGACCACAAAGTTGCAAAAATTCAAAAATATGCAAGCACAACAGATGCTAAAAATGTGGACAAAAAAGGCGCAGAATTTGCAATCGACACAAGACCGAGCCGTGGAAGATACGGACTTGTAAGTGTTGACAAAGTCGAATACGAACTAACAAAAGACAGCGCTATCATCGTCAATGAAAATGGACAATACAATTTCAGAACTCTTGACTATGTCAAGAAATTCGCTTCAGAAGGCGCACTTCAAGCTGTTGTTGTTTCAACCGAAGACTTCCAAAACAGTGTTCCGGGTGCTGCAACACCGATGACAGCAAGAAAAGACCTTGTAAAGACAATTGTATTTACAAACTTTAAAGAAAATGTTCCTGTTGATCATGTTGAAACCCTAAAAATGGTTTACGGATTTGTTCAAGGAACAGATGCAAAAATCACAGCTGAAGATAACAAAGGTGAAAAGAAAGAACTTGACATCTTCAAAAATGCAAAAATTGACAGACTCGACCCTGAAGACATCGTACGTGTTTCACTTTCAAAAGATGGAGAAGTTATCTCTGTAGAAAAACTCATTCCATACAATTATCGTGAATACACAGTTACAGATTATGCTGTAAAGGACGGCGTTACAACTGTTAAACTCGAAAGAGAAGGCAAAGAATTTGTCAAGACTTTCAGAAAAGACATCACAATCTTCGGAGCAGAACCGACAGTCGGCTCTGTTGTAAGAATGCACGTTGTTGAAGACGACATCGATGCTCTTTATGTTATAAAATAATTGAATTTGTATAAAATGCTCCCGATTTTTCGGGAGTATTTTTATGCATTTTTTTAGAAGTTTATGATTATTACGTGATCCTGTGAGAAAAGGATTTGCTGAAATATTTTGGTTAATTTGGATTTTTACTAAAAACTATGCATTTTGACTTGTTTGAAATTCGAACTTTAGAAATATATAATATAATAAAGATAAATTAATTTGCTTGAGGTGAGGACGGTGTATTTTAAATACGGCGAAAAAGAGATTTCATATTTAAAAAATAAGGACAAGAAACTTGCGGAAGTTATTGAGAAAGTCGGCTTTATAGAAAGAGAGGTGGAGCCGGAGCTTTTTTCCGCACTCGTCCACCACATTGTCGGGCAGCAAATTTCTACAAAGGCACAGGCGACGATTTGGGAAAGGATGAAAAATTCTCTCGGGTGTGTCACACCGGAGACGATTTTAAACGCAAGTGAGGACGAGATTCGTTCTTTTGGAATTTCTCTACGAAAGGTGGAATATATAAAAGATTTTGCAAGAAAAGTTCACACGGGGGAATTTGACATAGATGCGGCTGAGAAGATGGATGACGACGAGCTTATAAAATATTTGACGAGTTTAAAAGGCGTCGGCGTTTGGACGGCGGAAATGATACTGCTCTTTTCGCTCGAGAGACCGAATGTACTTAGCTTCGACGACCTAGGCATACAAAGGGGACTTCGGATGGTGTATCACCACCGAAAAATCGACAGAAAACTTTTTGAAAAGTATAGGAAGAGATATAGCCCATATTGCAGCGTTGCAAGTCTTTATCTTTGGGCGGTCTCGGGAGGCGCGATTCCCGAAATGAGGGATTATGCGCCGAAAAATAAAGGTTAACTTCCGGAAAGGTTTTTGAAAATTGGATGAATCTATGGAATATATTTTTGAATACAAGTCACCGATTGGAATTATAATAATCACATCGGACGAAACGGGAATTACGGGCCTTCAATTTAAGGGAGAGTCGGAAGCTGAAGTTCTGAGCGACAAGAAATATAAAGAAACGAGCGCGATAAAAGAAGGGAAAAAATGGCTCGACATATATTTTTCGGGAAAAAATCCGGGGTACATTCCTGCTATAAATCCGAAGGGAACGGAATTTCAAAAGCTCGTTTGGAAATTGCTTCTTGAGATTCCGTACGGAAAAACGACGACCTACGGAGAAATTGCAGGAAAAATCGCGGAAATCAAAAATGTTTCCCGAATGTCCGCACAGGCGGTTGGCGGAGCTGTGGGGAAAAACCCGATTGCAATTATAATCCCGTGTCACCGAGTTGTCGGGAAAAACGGTAAATTGACGGGTTATCGGTATGGAATGGATAAAAAAATATCGCTCCTCGCGCTTGAAGGAGCGGATATGGGAAAATTTTTTGAAGATTGAGAGAGCTGATGAATGAGGCTCTTTTTTGTTGGGAATTTTTCTAATGTTTTTAGATAAAAACTTAATTCGTACATAAATATCAAAATCGAAAATCTATCTTAAAATTTTAGCCGTTATCGCCCAATAACGGCTTTTATATTTAAATCGAGTATAATTAATCGTATTTTATATAAAATCGTTTATACAAAGTGTTAGGCTTTAATTTTTGCCTATTCAAATTTTCCGAAAATAATTTTACCAGCTGTTTCATAAAATCAAATTTTTATAATTCCTAAAATCAATAATCTTAATTTACTCCTCCCCCCAATTTGCGAGGACTTTTCGATGAGAAACGGTTAGATGAAATATTTTAGGAGCGAGACTTTTTTTGCGGGAGGACATCGTTGTTCCTTACGTCACAACGTATGCCATCCCGCTACGTTCTGCGATTACTACATTATACATTTCGAAAACTTTATCGAAATAATAATTTTTTTAAAGTTTCTATAATTTAATAATCTTAACTTGTCTCATAATTTGCGATGATAATTTGATGAGGAACGGTTGTATGGAGTATTTTTGGAGTGAGACATATTGTAAAATATGTCGCAACGACGAAAATACGGAATCAACTGTTTCTCGCAAATTAGCGCGCAAACTAAAAAGACTGCTACAAAACAGTAGCAGTCTTTTAGTTATTGTTATTTAGAGATTGTATCTCCGATTGTATTGACAATATTTAGAACTTGGTTGTTTGATTCAAAGTAGCTGAGGTTTGTTACGTTTCCGTCTTTGTCGAGGTACATCAAGCATGGCACATAGTTTGAATTTACGATGTTGAATAATCCTCTTGCGTTGTAGTGGAAGTATGGTTCCATTTGGCTTAAACCAAGTCTGTTCAAGATGTTTCTGATTGAGTAAGCGTTGCCTGAAGTCATTGCTTCAACCATTGTGAATCTTGATTTGTCAATGTTTACAAGGCTTCTCCAGCTGCCTTGGCAGCCGCCGCATTCAGGATATCCCATTGCGATGACTGTCGGGCGTCTGCCGTCGATAAGTGAAGCGATTGTAACGCTTTGACCGCTCATATTGGTCAATGTGTAGTTCTTAACATTTCTTCCGTAGATAGCTCTTAGCTTTGGTCCCAAGTCGCCGCTGTTCAAGTGGTTGAATTCACCTTTTCTTGCTCTTTCGTCATAGCTCAATTCGCCGTTTGACGGTTGGTAAGGGTCAGGTCTGTTTCCTGTTGTGATGGTGAATGATTTTTCAATTCTTGTGCTTGAATCGCTTGCGAGTTCACCTGTGATGGTGTATTTTCCTTGTGGAATTGATTGGTTTGTTGTGAATGTTAGAACTGATCTTCCGTAGTAGTCTGTAGTTCTGTCGTAGTTGTAAGATTTTCCGTCAGGATATGTGAATGTGAACTTAACCGGTTCATTTGTCATTGCACGTCCGTTTTGGTCTTTTACAAACAATGTCATTCTGATTACTGCACCCGGTTTGAATGTGTCTCCACCGCATGTGAGTGTAAGATTTGCATTGTTTTCTTCTTTTACAAGTTCGAAAGTTACAGTTTCTTTCTTAGCGACATAGTTTCCGTCGAGTGCTTCGATTGAAACTTCATAAGTTCCTACCGGTGAATCTTTGTCCGGTGTGAAGTATAGATTTGTTTGACCTTGATATCCTGTGTTTCTGTCATAAGTTCCTGTTTGAACTTGGTTGTTAGGATATTTAAGAGTGTATCTTAAATTTGTATTTCTTACAAGATTGTTTGATGCATCTCTTAACATTGCTGTCATTCTTACTGTTTCATTTGCTCTGATTTCAGTTTTGTCAACTGAGAGTGAAAGTGTTGAGTTGTAAACTTCGCCTGGAGTTTCATCTTCGCCTTCAACATCCAAGTCAACAGTTTTCTTTAGAATATTGTATAGACCGTCTTTGTCGAGCGGACCTGCAATATTTAAAAGTCTTCCGTTTTCGTCGAGAATAACTGTGTTTGGTGTTGTGAGGAATCCTAGACGTGATGCCCAAATCTTTTGGTCAGCATCATAGTAGATGTGATCTCTGAAGTTTTCGATATTTAAGTCTTTAAGAACTCTGTCTACAAAGTCAACTGTTGATTTTACGTCTTCTTCAACAGATGTTACGATTTCTAAGAAATTGTATTTATCGTGAGGAAGTGGAGCCATCTTTTCCCACATGTCAACACATGCTCCGCATCCAGGATAACCGAATACGAGAACTGTTTTCTTTGACGGGTCGATGAGATCGGCGATTTTGTGGTCGCCTAAAGTAGCGTCCTTAACAGTGTATTGAAGAAGGTTTTTGCCGTAGTATTTTTCAAGTGATTCGTATTCGAAATCTGTAGGTTTTAAGTGTCTGTATTGACCTTCGGCCTTACGTGCAGCATATGATTTGAATGCTACTTCTCTGTCTGCAACTTCAAAACTTGCAATACCTGTAATCTTTTTGAAGTCTTTGTAGCTTGCTTCTGCGAATACACTGTATTTTCCGTTTTGTTGCGGAGCTGTGAATACTTGACTTACTTCTCCTGTATTTCCTGTTGTTACTGTCTTTGTTTCAAGAACTCTTCCGTCTTGGTTTTTAAGACTTAGAGTGATAGATGATTTTCTAATATAGTTTCCTTCAAGGTCTGTAACTTTAGCGTTTACAGTTACAGCTGAACCCTTAACATATGCTGTTTTGTCAGCTCCGACATTGATGTCGAGTGCTTTTTCATATTCAGGGAATACTGATGGACGGTTTTCTCTTAACCATTTGGTCATTCCGCCGTTCATCCAGTAGATTTTCTTGAAGCCGAGGGCTTTCATCATTTCTGCTGTAGCGCCTGAACGAACTTGCGTTCTGCAGTATAGCAAATAAGTTTTGTTTTTGTCTAATGTTTTTAAGAAATCTTCGTGATCTTTTGCGTAGTAGTCGTGGTGAATACATCCGTCGATGTGTGATTCGTTGTATTCAGCCTTTGTTCTTACGTCGAGAAGTACAAATTCTTCGTTGTCTTTGTTTGCTTCGATCATCTTTTGACCTTCGTCGGTTTCAATCATCTTGTAGATGGTTTCTTCCGGTTCATCAGGTTCAACAGGATCTACTGGATCTACAGGGTCAACAGGATCAACAGGTTTTTGTCCGATGTAGAACTTGTATGTTTCGTTAACTCCGTCATAGCCCCATCTGTTTGCAACAACATTAACTGTGTATTCGCCTTCACCCATAGTTGTGTCTGAAGTAACATAGATTTCTGACTTACCATACCAGTTACTGTATTTTGTGAGTTTATATTCTTTTCCGTTAGGGTCTGTAACAACAATCTTCATAGCGTTTGTTCTTACAGGTTTTCCGTCTTGATAGTTCAATTGAAGTCCGATAGTAGCTCTTTCACCGATTTGGTATTCGTCTTTATCTTGTGTGAATTCAATTGTCAAGTGTTTAGGATTTACATATTTTACAACTTCAAATGTTGCTTCACCGATTGAATTTTGGTAACTTGATTTTGAAGATGTGATCTTAACTTTGTAAGTTCCTGCAGGACCGTTTTCAGGTTTGTATGTGTAGGTTGCTCTACCATAATAGTCTGTACGTCCTGTGTTTCTGTGAACTGTACCGTCAGCTGTTGTGATTTCGATATCGATGTCAGCATAGCTTATAGCATATTGTCCATAGCTTGTTTGAATGTTAAGTGCGATTGAACCGTTGCTGTAAATTGAATTTTGAGCAGGTGTAACAGTTGTTACAAATGTTGGACGACCGTCATTTACTTCAAATGTTGCTGTATCGTTTGCAGGATTGTAGTTTCCACCGCTTGCTTTAACATTTACAGTATATTTACCTGAAACGCCGAGTTCATAAGATGAAATAGTGAATCTTGCATTTCCGTAGTAATCTGTATAAGCAGATTTTGTTATGTGGTTTCCGTTCGGTCCTACAATGTTGATTTCAACAGTTGTATATTTGAGGTTTCTGTTGTATTTATCCTTTGTATTAACAGTGATTGTTTGGCTGTTTCCACTGTTTACAACATCGCTTGAAAGAGTTGTTGTAACATTGATAGGGTTTGTATTGCCACTGTTTCCTGTAACAGTTACATATGCAACTTGTGAAACATTTGAACCGTCTGTAGCTGTAGCTGTAATCTTAACCTTACCTGCGCTGATACCGCGAACGTTTCCGTTATTGTCAACAGTTGCGATACGTGGGTTTTCACTTACAAATGACAAAGTTTGATTCTTTGCATCTCTCGGCATAATTGTTGCAGAGATTCTGTATGATTCACCGACAGAGATTGTCTTGTTGTTAGGTGTAAGAGAAATATAAGTTACTTGCTTTCCTGCACTTTGAACAGTTACACGTGCTCTTGCTGTAACTCCGTTTGAAGCCTTTGCAATAATATCACATGTTCCTTCGCCGTTTGCACGGATAACTCCGCCTGAAACAGTTGCAACTCTTGAATTTGTTGTTGACCATGAAATGGACTTGTTAGTTGCGTTTTGTGGATAAACAGTTGCTGTTATAGTCTTTGTAGCACCTGCTGAAAGTGTTACATTTGTTTCTGAAAGAGCAATTGTTTGAACAGGAACGTCTACAACTTTATTTTTTACATTAACTGTAAATGTAGCTCTCTTGTATGAGCCGTCAGTTGCAGTTGCAGTAACTGTTGCAGAACCTGCTCTCAAACCTCTGATAACTCCGTTTTGAACTGTTGCAACATAACTAGGATTTACGCTGTATGATAAAGTCTTGTTTGCTGCATCTTGAGGGAGAACTACAGGATTTAATTCATAGCTTTGTCCAACTTGAATTTCAAGTGGGTTTTCGTTGAAGCTTATAGAATCAACTTTCTTTACTCCAGGGTTTGGTCCCGGATTATATCCTGCAGGACGAGTCATAGCTTTCAAACATACGTTTGCATTGTATCTTTGTGTTGTAACGTCCATCCAGTTGCTTCCGTTGTAAGAAATGTATGATTCATTTCTATTTGCTCTTGCACGTGATGAGTAGTAAGCAATCGGGTTTTCAATAGGAATAGGATATGCGTATCCCGGAGTTGTAAGTTTAACAACAGGTGCGAAATATTGTCCTGCTTGAACATTATATGTTCAACCGGTGTACGGTTGTTGAAACTTACTTGACCGTTTCCTGAAGTCATATAAACTTCATAGCTTGCGCCGTTTGACGGAACAAAGAAACCAACTTCGAATACATCTGTATTGTTTCTTACAGGACCGAATACGTTTGCGAAATAACCTGTTTGACCGTTACCGATGTTTGAAGTCATACCTAAATCATCGTAGTACCAGATTGATTCGTTTGCTTTCTTTTCCTTCATCTTAAAGATAGCATTACTTCTTCCGCAGAATCCGTCGAAATAAGAAACATAATAGTATCCGCCCATATACTTCCAGTTTTGGCCCCATGAGTTTTTAATAATCCATGCGCCGTCTCCCGGAGGTGTGATACCGAAGTTGTTACGGCTGAAATCGTCGTCCCAACCGACAATTGTTACAGCGTGGTTTGCGTAACCTGAACGACCAGGGTTGTAACTTGCCATTGTTCTTTCGTTTAAATACCATTCGCTTCCGTTGATAGTTGTGTAAGCAGCACCGTATCTCATGATAGCATCTTTAAGACCTTCTGTATCCCAACCGTTTCTGATGTCAGGAATATTCATGATCTTGTCGATATCCTTAACTCTTTCAAGTCCTCTTGGAGAAGTGAATCCATATGGTGAATATGGTTCGTCAGCTTCTGAGATAGGACCTGACCAACGAGCAAGATAACCTGATGCAACTTGCCATGTACCACCTTGGTCCGGACCCCAGTCGTAACCGTGAGTGTTTCTCAAGTTCTTTTCACTGAAGTCGTTTACTTGTGGCATCAAAGCTGATTCAGCTGAACCGTATGTTGCGAATGCCCAACATGAACCGTTAGGTCCTTGGTTTTTAACAGGTGTTACACGATTTTGTTGTCTCAAATCGTACTTTCTTGGAGCACCTTGGCGAGAAAATTCAGGAGCTTTTTTCAAGTCATAGTTTGTATTAACTCTTAGCGGGTCAACACGTAAACCGTAGAACTTTTCATCTCCTGCAGCTCTTACGCGATTAAATTCCGGATTTACCGGAGCTTCGTCGACAAATAAATCATCGACTAATTCTTCTTCGGCAACGATTCCTGTTTCTGGATTTACGTCTTGAATTACATCGCTGATTTCAAGACCGTCTTCTGCAAAAACAGAAATTGGTGCCACTACCATAACTAATGCGAGAACTACACTAATAATGGTATTAACAAATCTTTTGTTCATAATAATCTCCTTTCGTATTAAAGCCGTTTTTAGAAAATCATCTTATTATTTGTTCTTGGATAAAAATTATTTAAATTTTTTTATCTTAAAAACAAATTTTCTAATTAAAACAACTTTAATCTAATTATAGCAGATTTTTCTTTTCATTACAATACAAATACAAATATTAAAAAAAATTAATATTTACGTTGAAAGGCTGTAAAATCAATATGTATAGCGTTTTTTATAGAGAAATTAACAAAAAAATATTTTAATTTTTTTGTAATCTATTGATTTTTATAGTTTTTAATGGTATAATTAAAAAAAAGATAGGTTGGATTAACCGAAAAATTAAAAATCAAAGTGTTTTCAATCACAAGGTATAAAAAAATGAAAATAATTATAATATCTAAAAAATTATTAAAGGTTTACTCAAACAACATAAATGTGATAAATAGTTTATAACTTTTAAAACACAAAAGAAATCATTGTCAAAATGTGACTATATAAATTTATTAAGGAGAGATGTCGCAAAGACGACAGCGAGAGGAGGAACAATGGTAAAGAAAAATGTAAAAGTTCTTGTACTTCTTCTTACTATATTAATGGTAGTTCCACTTTTATCACCGCTATCAACTATGAAGGCGGATGAAAATGTAATCTACGATGATATATTAAATGAAGAAATCGCTAGAACGACAATTGAGGAGGAAGGCCCTGAAGAAGAGGCCGAATTGGAATTAAGCGAGATCAATGAAGACTTCAATCCAAACGAATACGATTTGGAGGACGGTCTTACAGTATCACCGCTTAAGATTGAAAGTCAAAGCTCACCGCTTCAAATGAGAAGTATGTCGATGAATCCGGTAGCAGGAAGAGGTTATCCTTCAAAATTTGACTTAAGAAAGTTTGGAATGGTTTCACCGGTAAGGGATCAAGGTCCTAACGGTTCATGTTGGGCATTTGCTACTTATGGTTCAATGGAATCAATTCTTCTTAGACAAAAGAAAGGTAAATATGATTTCAGTGAAAAGCATTTAAGAAATATGCACGGATTTGACTGGAGCGCTGAAAAGGGAGGCAACCGTGATATGGCTGCCGCATATCTTGCAAGCGGAAAGGGACCTATCGCAGAAGACGATGACCCATATGATCCGGTTATAACGGTTTCACCGAAAGGACTAAGAAGACAACTTGATATGGATAAGGTTATTTATCTTCCGGATGTAACAAACATCAACGAAGTAGATAATCTTAAATGGGCAATCAGTGAATATGGTGGAGTTTATACAACAATAAACACATCATCATATTATGAAAACAGTAAGACGTTCACAATGTACAACCCTGGAAGAGGAACACCAAACCACGCTGTAACTATTGTAGGTTGGGACGACACATATCCTTCAACAGCTTTTACACAAAGAGCACCTGGAAACGGAGCTTGGATTTGTAAGAACTCATGGGGATCAAAATATATGGACTCAGGTTATTATTATGTATCATACTACGATGCATTTGTAGGTAAGAGCCCGACGGTATTTATTCCTAAGAAAAAGGATTTAAGAGGAATTATTCACCAATATGACCCGCTTGGAGCAACAAGATCTGTTGGATTTAAGGGCGAAGGTTATATGGCAAATATTTTCACGGCACAATATAAGGAACTTTTCCACGAAGTAGGTCTTTTCAACGTTGCAAACCAAACAGATTACGAAATCTATGTTGTAAGAAATGTTGAAAGAACAAGCCAACTTACAGAAGAAAGAGTTAAAGTTGCATCGGGAAGTTTCCTATATCCTGGATATTATACAGTTCCAATTGATCCTGTTCACTTAAACGAAGGCGAACAATTCGCAGTTGTTGTATATATGAACTCAACAAAGTCCAAAAACAACACCCCGCTTCCTATTGAAACAAGAATCGGCGGATATTCATCAAAAGCTGTTGCAGCTCCGGGACAATCATATTTCTCAAGAGTTGGAGACGGTTGGTCAGACCTTACAGGAAATTTGCCGAACGCAAACTTCTGTATCAAGGCTATAACAACAACGGGCGACGAAGTTCCTGAAAAGGATTTGGACGAAGTTGATGACCACAACACAGATATTACAATCGATGGAAAAATCAAGGTTAGAAATATCACATTCGATATCGGAAGCCAAGGATTTATCCATATAGATAAGAAGGGTCTTTTGAGATATACAGTCGACCCGGCAGATGCTGAAGTAGAACTTGAATTCGGTACAGATGACAAGACTGTTGCAGTATTTAAAGAAGGCGGAGTTTTATATCCGGTTAATACAGGAAACACAAATGTTTATATTAAAACAAAGGGCGGCGAAATTGTTACAAGATTTAATGTACAAGTTGTAAATCCGGGAATCAGAGTTCCGGGAAGACAACAAATCGAAGAAATCGGAATGAACGATTACGAACCTGAACCTGAGCCGGAACCGGAACCGGATCCGAATGTCGTTCCTGACGACAAAGAACCGGACCCGATCAGACCGGAAAGAGACCCAAGCGTTGCTATGACACTCTTTATGAAAAAGCAATCCGAGCTTATCACAGAAGGAACAGAATTCAATTTTGAACCTTATGTAGGTGTTTTCCCTGAAACCGCAAAGAGAAACTTCATATATTATTCGGACAGGCCGGATGTTGTTGAAGCAAGACCTGACGGAATTTTGGTAGCACACAAGGTTGGCTCTGCAAATATAACTGTTATGACGGACAACAATCTTAAAACAGTATTTAAGGCAAAAGTTGTTCCTGATTACAGCAAACAAGAAATCGAAATTACAAGTTTGAGAAATACAGAACGTAAGGGTGGAGTTTTCAGAATTTATGCTGAAGCAACTGTAAATGGAATGCCATACAACGGACCGGCAGACCTTATCGTCACAGCTGAAGATAAAACAATTGAAAGAAGAATGTATTTCAACGCAGGAAAACTTGAATCGAAATACCACGGTGGACAAATCGGAGTATGGAGAGAAAATTTCACAGCAACATTAAAAGTAAGAGACAAAGAAAAGACTATTAAATTCTTTGAATCTAAGGAACAACATCATGAAGAAGCACCGAAGTTTATAGAAATCACACGTTTCTATAATTCACCTGAAAGAAAAGCAGGTGTCTTCCACATCTACGCTGAAGCACTCGGAGACGGAATGCCGTACAACGGAAAGGCTATTATAAGAGTTGTAAGTGAAGACCATGTTCAGGAACATGAAGTAACATTCAAAGATGGAAAATTCGAAAAGACATACACAGGATTCGCATTCGGCGTATGGAGAAAGGATTTTGAGGCCACACTTACAATCGGAGATGTGTCGGAAGAAATCAGATTCGGATACAAATAGGTTATAATTGGCACTGCCATTTATATAAATTTACTATGAGGAGGAGAACTTATGAAAAATTATAAGTCCGTACTATCATTTGTACTAGCTATAATGATGGTATTAACAACAATGAGTCCGCTAGGAAATATTGCCAAAGCTGATTCTGAAAAAGACAGATTTCTTTTAGAAGTCTCGGACTTGAAGTCAGATGTTAAGACAGCTGTCGCAAGCGTTCAAGACATCGAACCTTCAAACGAAGACGAAAAAGACATTCTTGACAAGTATCACGAAGCAGCAGACAGCATTAACAGGGAACTCGAAGTCAGCGAAGAAAGAGTTAGTGGAGCAGTTGGATTAGGAGATTCAGTTTATGATCTCACAACTATCCCGGTAAGAGTTCAATTATTAATCAGAATTGGACGTGCAATCAGATTTGCAACAACAGAATTATCAAACAAAGTTGTTGCAGCACACACAAAGATTACAGAATATATCTTAACAGGTATTTTATATGTACTCAATCCGTTTGCAAGTGAAGGACAAATCATGGAATATATCGACAGATTTGAACCACTTCAAGAAGAATTGCTTGCATATCCTGATTTAAGACCTGAAGATATTGCTACAATCTACAAGAAAGCAGCTTTCAACAGAGAACTTAGAGAAGCTAGACGCGTTTACAACAGCTGTAACCAAGTTACAAAACAATTTAGAGCTAAACCGCTTCTTGAAGCAATCAAAGAAGGACAACGCATGTGGTGGAGACTTGACGTAACTTGCGGCGAACTCGACGCTCAAGTTGAAAAAGTACACCAACAAATGGAAGTTATCACAGGACCTAAGATCAGAGTTGAAAGAATCGAATTCATGGAAGGCGAAGCAGGATATATCGCTCTTGACAAAAAGACAAGAATCAGACCTGTTATTTTCCCACATGAAGTAAAGAATAAAGATGTTATCATGTATACATCAAATCCTTACATTGCTAGAGTAAGTGCAGGAGAAATCATTCCTGAAAAAACAGGTTCAGTTGAAGTTATTTGTATCGCAAAAGACAACAACGTAAAATCAACATTTACACTCTACATTGTAGAACCGGGCGGATATATGGACGGTATGCCACCGCTTCAACCAACAGGAAACAACTATGCATTTGATATGGATCCGACACCTGGTCACGACGACCTACCACCTATCTCAAATGACAAAACAGAAGTAACAAGCGTTGACTTCGTAGTTGATAAGGTAAAGGTTGAAGAAGGAAATACAGTTGATGTTTCTTCAAAGACACTTGTATTCCCAACAGAAGCAATCAACAAGGATTTAACTTACACATCTGAAAATGAAACAATCGCAGTTGTTGACAAATATACAGGACTTGTAGAAGCAAAGAGACCTGGAAAAGTTAACATCTTTGCACACAGCCACAATGGCAAAATGGGATCTATTCTTGTAGAAGTTACAGAAAAAGCTCCTGAAAATGATATCAGAATCGTTAACATCACAAACTCAGAAAGAAAAGCAGGAATCTTCACTGTTGAAGTAGAAGCTACAAACAACGGAAATCCTTACAGAGGATATGTAAGATTCGATGTTTCAAACGGAAATAAGACAATTACAAGAACAGTTTATATGCAAAACGGAACAGCATCTGTTAAATTTAACGGATTCAATTTCGGCGTATGGACAAAAGACTTCAATGCAAAGGTTCGCATTGGAAACATAGTTGAAGAACACAACTTCAGCTTCAGATAATTAAAAAAGGAGAAAAATATGAATAAAAAGTTTTTATCACTCACATTAGCAGGATTTATGGCAGTCGGTAGTTTACTACCTACAGTTACAAACGCAGCTCTCATCGAAGACGACGCTCCGGCAGTAGAAGATGAATTGACAATCAACGACCTTGAAACATACAAAAGAAAGGTTCAAGCAGTTAAATCAGAAGCAAAACAATTGACACCTCATAATGAAGAAAACGTTAAGATGCTTAACAATTTCGACGAAAAGACAGATGAACTCGAAGTAAGCATTGAAAATTCATTCCAAGCACAAGGTTCTGCACTTGGCTTCGCACAAATCTACGACCTATCTTCAATTCCACAAAGATTGATGCTCGTTGGTAGACTTTGCGTAGCTATGAGATTTGCTACAACAGCTTTGAGATACAAAGTTGACCAAGCACACGTAGAAATCGCTGAATACGTTTTCCAAGGACTCGTAATCGCAGTAAGCCCATTCCACACAGTTGACGACATGAAAGCTTACATGGCTGAATTCGAAGCTTTGAAAGCAAAGTTAATCGGATATCCTGATTTAACACAAAACGATACAGCAAACCTCTATGTAAGAACAGACCTCGATGCTAAACTTCACAAAGCAAGATTCCTCTACATGAACGACCTCAAAGAAGCTCCGGATTATGTATTGGATGAACTCAACAAGGTTATCAGAGAAGTTACAAGAATCAGACTTCAACCACAAAGAACAGTTGCCTCATCATGTCAATCAGACCATCAAGCAACAAGGTTCAAGAAATGATCGATTCTATCAGAATGATCTTAAACATGGGACCAAGAATGTAATTTAATTACAGAATATATAAAATAAGACTCACATTTTGTGGGTCTTATTTTTCTTTCTATTTTAAGGTAATTGATGTATAATACTCGTATACGGAGGAAATTATGGATAAATTAGTCATTGCAAGTGTGCTTTTTATATTGACATATATATTTATGATAAAATTTGTAAATCACAGACCGCTTGTCGTTGGCATAAGCGCACTGATTTTTGTTGTTTTAAACATTGTACCGATAAAGTCGGTCCTAAGTGTAATTGACTATAACGTACTTTTAATGATTGCGGGTACTATGGGACTTGTTTCCCTTTTTTCGGAAAGCTTGATGCCGACAAGACTCGCGGATTTAATTATAAACAGATTCAAAGACATCCGGCTCATAATAATAGTGCTATCGCTCTTTGCGGGTGTTGTGAGCGCATTTATCGACAATGTTGCGACGGTGCTTATGATTGCGCCGGTTGCGATAAGTCTAGCTAAAAAGCTCAATATCTCGCCGGTAAAAATGATTATTGCAATTTCAATTTCGTCAAATCTTCAAGGCGCCGCAACTCTTGTCGGCGATACCTCGTCGATACTTCTCGGCAGCGCACTCGACATGACTTTCTTTGATTTCTTTGTATACAATGGAAAGATGGGAATGTTTTTTATAGTGCAAATCTCTGCGCTCATTTCAACAATTTGTATCTATCTTGCCGTTCGAAATCTAAAGGGTAAAGTTGACAAAATTGAAGTGACAAAAGTTAAGGACATGGTCCCGACATATCTTTTAATTGCAATGCTAGTGCTATTGATTGCAGCATCATTTATCCCATCGGACAAAAAGATTCCGATTTTAAACGGCCTAATCTGCGTTTCATTGGCTCTTGTAGGAATTATATATTATCTTTTGAAATACAGGGACAAGGCGGTTATAAAGCGCGTTATAAGCGAAATCGACTACAACACTCTTCTTCTTCTCGCCGGACTCTTTATAATAATTTCGGGAATAGAAAATGCCGGTGTTATCGACGAAGTTGCAAAACTTTTCGTAAAACTCTCGGATAGACCGTTTCTTCTATACACGGCAATCGTTTGGGGAAGCGTTTTAATAAGCGCATTTGTCGACAACATCCCGTATATTGCGACAATGCTTCCGGTGCTTTCCGTCATTTCTGCACAGGTACCGTTTGATATGGTCGTTTTTTATTTCGGACTTTTAAGCGGAGCAACACTCGGGGGAAATATCACTCCGATCGGCGCATCCGCAAACATCGCCTCTTTGGGAATACTTCGAGAAAACGGACACGCGGTTTCAAACAAGGAATTTATGCAAATGAGTGTGCCGTTTACACTTACGGCGGTTTTTGTGGGATATATACTCGTTTGGTTTATCTATAAATAATTATGTAAGAATACCTTCTTTGTCGGTAAAATGACGAGGGGGTATTTTATTGAGTTGGAGAGAGTAAATTCGCAAGTAGTATTAAAACAAAAAAGAGGCTTCTATTTTTATAGCCTCTTTATAAAATATTTTCTTAATTTAATTTTTAATGTTGCAAAGATTTATATTTTAAAAAATTTTACATATTTTTCGCATTAAAGCTCTTTCTCAAAAATTTCTTCGGGACCGATATAATATAAGTCCCTAAAATCTATTCGAAGTCCAGACTCGAGAGCTAAAATCAGATTTATATCGTCAAATTTCTTAAATTTGTCTTCTATTTCCAAATATTTTCCGCCGGATTTTCTTTCGTCTTTCTTAAAATATTTTATTTTTATTTTTTCATTTATCTCATTTTCAATCAAAAAATTTATCCTGCGCTCCAAAATTGCAATTTCATCGCTTGAAAGCACGCGCTTCTTTTCGGTGAGCCGTCCCGTCTCCGAAACAGCGGCGGCATATCCCGTGAGGGCGGCAAAAGGCGCAAACTGTGCGGCGCGATTTAATCTCGACATATGCGCTCTGTTTTTCGTTTCCGGGCGCGCAAGATTTATAATATCGTCGTAATTTTCCGTCATGACCTGTGTCCTCCTATTTCGCAGTTTCTCTCCATCTGCCTTGCGTCTTCCAAGAGATTCATGCCCTTTAAAACGGAATTTTTTCCGTATTTTTTCTTTATCTCGAGCATCGCTTTTTGGACCTTTTCTTCCTTTTTAAGTTTTTCGTCGAGCAAGGTGTCTTTTTTCTCGAAAGTGCTGAAAAGATTTAGCTGATTTATGACGCCTGAGTCGTCGGCGCTTCCTTTTTCCACGATGTCACATGCGACAAGATACATCTTTCGTACATATAGTGTCGGGTCCACGATTTTTCTGAAAAGCTCCTCAGTTTTTTCTCGCAAAATTCTTGTAGAAGAAGTGTTGAAGTCGAGATTTATGGTGCCGTGTGAATCCTTCGGTGCCATTCTTCCGTACGAATCAATCTTTCTCTCACCAGTGTAAATCTGTCCGTTATTTTCTAGATTACTCGTGTCATATTTTACGGTTAGTGTGAGTTTTTTTGTGACGAGATTTTCGGAGACCAAGTCATAGGAAACTGCTTCCGCCATCTCCTTTATAATTGTGAGTGCATCGTTAAAAACTGTCGGCTCCGGCAGAACTTGTCCGCTCGAAATGCTTCTTTTTTGCGGGCGATATGATTTTATGTCGGAAATTTCGCACGGCTCATAGCCCCAGGCGTGGTCGATTAAAAGCTCCGCATTCACACCGAACTCCTTGTAGAGCTTGTCTGCACTCCCGATTGAAAAGCGCGCAATATCGCCCATGGTGAAGAGTCCGAATTTTTGAAGGCGACGGCTGTAGCCTTTTCCCAAACGCCAAAAATCGGTGAGCGGCATATGCCCCCAAAGTTCACGACGATAACTCATTTCGTCTAAAATCGCAATGCGCACTCCATGTTCATTTGCCTTTTTGTGTTTCGCCAAAATATCCATCGCCACTTTCGCAAGATAGAGATTTGTGCCGACGCCGCCCGTCGCCGTTATGCCCGTTGTGTTATAAATATCCAAAATAATTTTTGAAATAATTGTCTCCGCATCGGCGGTATATAGCTTCAAATAGTCGGTTATGTCTATGAACACCTCGTCAATCGAATAGACGTGGATGTCTTCGGGTTTGACCCATTTTAAGTACACTTTGTAAATTTCAGTGGAGGCTTGAATGTATTTCGACATTCTCGGAGGGGCGACGATATAGTCGAGTTTAAGCTCCGGATTTTTATCGAGCTCGTCAATAAAGACCGAAGAGCCGGTGAACTCGCGTTTAAGCCTGTATCTTCGATTTTTATTTATTTCATCCACATCGCGAATCACTTCAAAAAGACGCGGTCTCCCCGGCACGCCAAGACTTTTAAGAGACGGCGAAACAGCAAGGCAGATTGTCTTTGAAGTTCTCGATTCATCCGCAACGACGAGATTTGTCTTTAGAGGATCGAGCCCCCTTTCGACGCATTCGACCGATGCATAGAATGATTTTAAATCTATTGCAAGATATTTTCTTTCCATAAAAATCCCTCCTATGTTATTATAACACAAATTTCATAAAAATAACATAGGAGTGCAATTTAAAATCGTTATTTTATTTTAAAAACTTTTTTAATGAGTTCAACACTTGCTTTTCCGGGATATCTCATATTAAAATCGGGCCATTTCTTTTTCACAAGTACACTTTTTTCGTGGACAAATGTTTTAAAAGTATATTCCCCGTGATATGCTCCGATGCCGGATTCGCCCATTCCTCCGAAAGGAAGGTCGCCGACCATATGACTCATCGTGTCGTTTATCGATGCGCCGCCGAACTTCATACGCCCTGCAATTTCCGTCGCCTCTTTTTCGGAGCCGAAAATATAAAATGCGAGCGGCGTTTTTTGACTCTTTATATAGTCGAGCGCTTTTTCCTTGTAGTCGTACGGAATGATCGGAAGAATCGGACCGAAAATTTCACGACTCATGAGCGGGGAATTGAGATCGGTTATAACAACCGTCGGCTCGATTTTGAGTCTCCTATCGTCTCTCTTAAACTTCACATCTTCGCTCTCAAGTGTTTCGACAAGTCTTCTGTAATCATTTTCAGAAATAATCTTTCCGAGATTTCGTGAAATTATCGGATTATCTCCGTAAAATTCGCGCACATATTTTAGAATCTTTAGCCTGAGTTCCCGCTCCTTTCCTCGAGGGCACATACAGTAATCGACGGCGACACAGGTTTGACCTGCATTTAAAAACTTGCCGAACGCGATGCGCCGTGCCGACAAATCTAGATCCGCTGACTCGAGAAGAAATGCGGGGCTCTTTCCGCCGAGTTCAAGCGTTACGGGAACCATATCGCGCGCCGCCTTCTCATAAAAAAGTCGACCGGTTTCAAGTCCGCCCGTGAAAAAAATATAATCAAATTTTGTGTTTAAAACTTCCGCATTCGATTCACCGCCGAAAAGCACACGACAAATATAATCCGGAAAAACATCTTCCACAATCTTTTTTATCACACGCGATGTATTTATGGACTTAGACGATGTTTTTAAAGTGACAGTGTTTCCTGCGGCAATTGCGCCGATTAAAGGAATCATTGAGAGATTAAAAGGATAGTTCCAAGGTGACACGATTAAAACGTGGCCCCACGGCTCAGGATAAATAAAACTTTTGCTTCTGAAATTTAAAATTGTATTTCTGACTCGCTTCGGTTTTCTATATCTCTTTAAATTTTTTATCATAGAGCGCAGCTCTTTTAAAACCATGCCCGTCTCCGTCATGATTGCTTCTTCTCTCGACTTCCCGAGGTCCAAAAAAAGCGCTCGAGAAATTTCGCTTTCGTTTAAAACAATCTCATCTTCAAGCGCTATAAGTAAATTTTTTATATCTTTTGTCTTCATAAAAACTCCCGACTACTCCAAATGCGGAGCTGTGCGTTTAACGATAATTGAATTAAGAATAAGCTCTACAATGAATGAAATCACACTTATAATAGCGAGGTTTGAAGTCGCCTGCACATTGAAAGTGAACACATAAGCATAAATCATCCAGCAAACAAACAGTATAAGCCCTATGACGAGAGTCCAATATCCGCGGAGCAAATTCGAAATCTCAATATTCTTCTCGTTATGAAGTTCCGTCGGCAGCGTAAACTCGCTCACCTTTTCAGAACCGTTTTTCTTTGTCGTTCCGTAAAGCTCCTTATTTAATCTGCCTCGAAAAACGAGCACCCCTCTTATAATCATCAATATCGGCAAAATCACCGGAAAAATAATCCAAAAATATTGCATAGAATCCCTCCATAGGTATATATACCCAAAACAGTTCGGGCAAATTTAAAAATAAAAACCGCAACATGTATACACATATTGAAGCGAGTGAACACTAAGTATGTCAAGTAGCTACGATCGTATGTAGGAACATATCCATGAACTATTTAACGATAGCATAAGGTTATCGTTAAATAGTATCAGACTATAATGTCCCATACATAGAATACTTTTTGAGACATGTTTTAATGAATCTGAGTCTGTT
>QWBY01000679.1_pt1 | contig 23120 bp, 21 predicted proteins | sample 1972471 | NCBI WGS metagenome assembly QWBY01 (sample SAMN09866722, study PRJNA288562) | Human gut metagenome isolate term6_stool, whole genome shotgun sequencing... | reverse complement strand
GTTTTGATTTCCTAAAATCAAAAATTTCTTCTCATATTCCATCAGCAGCGCTACATATTCTCTAAAAAGACTGAATGGCGGATTTGTTACAACAATATCTGCTTGTTTCATATATTCAATACATTCATCTGAACGAAAATCGCCATCTCCTTTTAGCTTTTTTACGCCACGTTTTTTTGATTTTAGTAAATCATCAATATCTTCATCAGAAACACCTCTACCGTTTGCCATTGGAACTTCCGTTATGTCCATGACATAACCATTTCCAGTAACAACTGGCTCATTCATACAATCAAATAATGTCATTTGTTTCCCTACAACAGTTGAAGTGCTATAAGAAGTACATATTAATCTTTTCAAACCAAGATAGTTAAAATTACGCAAGAAAAACTTGCAAAAATTACTTTCAAACGGATCATCACAATTACATAAAACAGTTTTACCTTTGAAGTGTTTTTCATAGTGATTTAATTCGTTCTGTATATCTTTATACTGTGTATAAAACTCATCCTGCTTTGCTATACTTGCAGCATTCAGACTCGAATTTTTTGCCATTATTGATTCACCATCCTATTCAAATTTCATAATATCGTCTAATGTACACCCCAAAGCTTTGTAAAGCTTACCCAAAACTTCAACTGTTACATTATCGTTCTTATTAAGCTTGCTGATAGTATATGTACTAACTCTGGCTATATGGGCTCATTCTTTCTTTTTCATGTCCCTATCCAATACGATATGCCATAGTTTTTTTATAATTAGCCTTCATTAAATTTCTTCACTTTCTATGAGTTCCGAATCTAATTTAAAATATTATACAATATTCAGGCACTTAAATATCGCCCAAAGAATTATTTTTCAGATAATGTATTTCTAACATCTGCAACCCTTTTGCGTGCATAACAGTTGTAAAATGGCTATTTATAAGGCTTTAGATCCTGCTTTTAACTATTTCCACTCTATAATCTGTCCTACACTAACCTCAGTAACTCTGTCATAATATGACGCGATTTCTCTCTCCAGCCTTGCAAGAGCCCTCCTATATGCTTCCGTAACGTCATCAAATTTCATTCCGTCGCAGCCTATTGCATCCGAGACAAGAACAATGTTTGAAGCTTTCATAGAGAATCTATATATATCATCACAAACATCATCAAAGCAGTCAAGATTCATATCCCCATTACTGTTGAACATATTGTTTCCAAGAAGGGCTGTGAGGCTGTCGACAAGGAAGACTCCTCTTTCATCCACATTTTCCGACCTTGCAGTTCCTTTACCTAACTTCGCATTTGAATCTTCACCAGTTATAATATCGCGTTCAAAAATCTCCCCTAGTCTCCTCGGTTCTTCAATTGTTGTAAATCCCCAGCCCGCTCTTTCCTTAATATGTCTTTGGATTCTATTCTCGTCTTCCTCATCGACTGGTTCCATAGTGGCTACATAATAAAGTGGCACATCATATTTCACAGACATTGCCTTGGATATTTTCTGGGCATAAATTGATTTTCCGTTCTTAGCTCCTCCGCTAATCAAAATCTTCATCTTCCACTCCACGGAATAATTTAAATCAACTAAAGAGCATTTTCTCTCTAATTTCAGTCATATAATCGTCGTTTATTTCACCTTCCTCAAATGTTGCCATATCACATATAATCGTCGATGCCGTTTCCAATATATTAAAAGCAATAGGGCAACCGCTTCCCTCCCCCAGCCTCATATTCAAATCGAACAAAGGATACAAGCCCAGCAGCTCCATCGCCTTTTCGTAAGCAACTTCTTTAGATTTATGAGATGCAAACATAAAATTCACTACATTCGGTGCCAATTCCTTAGCTACAAGCGCGGCAACAATTGAAATAACACCGTCTACAACGACTGGGATTCTATATATTCCCGCTCCCAGAAAAGCTCCTGTCATCGCACAGATGTCATATCCTCCCACGCTCGCCAAAATATCAATCACGTCATAATTATTTTCAATGCATCGCCTTGACGCATTTCTAACGACATCTATTTTCTTTCTGAGCCCCTCGTCCTTGAGCCCACCACCTCGGCCAACAATCTCTTCTGGAGATAGGTCAGTCAGAGCACACAAAACAGATGAGCTCGATGTCGTATTTCCAATTCCCATCTCGCCGACCCCAAAGGCATCAGCACCCGAATCCTTTATCGCCTCTGCCGAGTCAATACCTACCAAAATTGCACGAATAGCTTCTTCTCTTGTCATAGCATCTTCTTTAGCTAAATTTCTAGTTCCATTCGCAAATCGTCTATTAACGATTTTTATTGGAATTTCATTGTATTCATCCAGCATTTCATCTGTATATAAATAATCTGGTATATCCATGGCAACACCGACATCAACGACAAGTAATGGTATATCAAAATGTTTTGCCATCGTGCCTACCCCGGTTAATCTGCGTGTAAAATTTATTGTTTGTGCCAGTGTTACCGATTGAGGTGCTGAAGCTACTCCCTCCTCAACAACTCCGTTATCTGCACACATTATCGCAATTACAAATTTTTCTATTGGAGTTTTTACTTTCCCATAAATTCCTGCAATCTTAACGGATATATCTTCAAGTCTTCCAAGACTTCCAGGCGGTTTAACCAAATAATCCTGTCTATACTTTGCTTCTTCCATTTGAATTTCATCAAGCTTGCCTATTTTGGAGATTAATTCCGCAAGTATTTTTTCGTCAGTTTTTTCAATCATATCAAAACTCCTTTAATTATTTTTTATTCTAGCACAATTGCTATTTTTATGCTAGAATTACAGTAGAATATTGTTTAAAAAATTAGATGATATCAATAGCGAATCACGAGTGAATCACGCTGAGATTCTTAGCAAATCAAACATTATTCAAGAAAGGATTGTGAACTATGAGTAAACAAATGCGTAGCAACATTCTACTTTTAATCACTGCTTTCATTTGGGGATCGGCTTTTGTTGCCCAAGTTAAAGGAGTTGACTACCTTAGTCCTTATGCTTTTAATGGAGTCAGAAGTATCATCGGTGGGATTGGACTTATTCCTGTTATATACTTCCTTGACAAAAGAAAGGCAACCAGTCCAGAAGACGATAAAGTTGATATTTCATCACCAAAGGGACGAAAGTTTTTATTTATCGGAGGCGTCTGTACAGGTATCGCTCTCTTTATTGGAGCTTCTTTCCAGCAACTCGGTATCTCCGCTGGTACGGGTTCAGGAAAGGCGGGATTTATAACTTCCTTATATATAGTAATCGTTCCTGTTCTTGGCATCTTTCTTAAGAAAAGTGTTAAACCGATTATCTGGTTCTGTGTTGCATTAGGTGCTGTTGGTCTTTACCTGCTGAGTATCAAGGGCAATTTCACATTTGAGGATGGAGACTTCCTAGTCTTTATATGTGCTTTCGGTTACTCAATGCACATACTTGTAGTCGACTATTTTTCACCTAGAACAGATGGCGTTCGTATGTCGATGATTCAGTTCTTTGTTTGCGGTATTTTAAGTCTTATTGCAAACTTTATCTTTACTCCTGAAGGATTCACGCTCGAAAACATCTGGGCTTGCATAATTCCGCTACTATATACTGGTATTTTGTCCTCAGGTGTAGGCTATACATTGCAAATAGTGGCCCAAAAGGATGCTGAGCCAGCAATTGCATCTCTTCTTATGAGTCTTGAATCTGTGTTTGCTTTAATTTCGGGTATGATTATTCTCGGCGAAACGCTTTCGGCACGTGAATCTATCGGATGCTTGATGATGTTTACAGCAGTCATCCTTTCGCAGCTCCCATCAAAGGAAGCACTTTCTAATATGGGAAAACGTGGACAGAAATAACTCTTTGAGTTATTCTAATATTATTTTTATTGTCACAAAATATTTATTTTAAAGGAGCTATTATTATGGAAAACTTTTTTAAACTAAAAGAACATGGCACCGATGTAAAAACTGAATTTATAGCAGGTGCTACAACGTTCTTGTCAATGGTCTACATCTTGGCTGTAAACCCTAGCATACTTTCAGCCGCAGGTATGGACAGTGGTGCTGTATTTACTGCTACAGCTGTCTCAGCATGTGTTGCAACTTTATTCATGGCATTTTTTGCAAACTATCCTGTTGCTCTAGCTTCAGGAATGGGCTTAAATGCTTACTTCGCTTTCACAGTCTGTGGTGAGCTTGCAGAAAAAGGCATAAATGACCCGTGGAAGATTGCACTTGCAGCTGTTTTGTTTGAGGGTATAATCTTCATCGTATTGTCACTTGTTAATTTCCGTGAAAAACTCGTAAATGACGTACCTGCAAACTTAAAGTATGGTATTACGGTTGGAATCGGATTATTCATAGCTATCATCGGGCTCAAAGGTGCTGGCATTGTTATAGGAAGTCAAGCAACTCTAGTTGACCTTGGACAGGTTAGTCTACCTCAATTCGTCTTGGCTATGATAGGACTTGTAATCGTTGCAGTTCTTTATCACTTCAACGTTCACGGATATATTCTAATTGGAATTTTGGCAACTTGGATTCTAGGTATGATTGCGCAGGCAGTAGGCTGGTATCAAGTTAATCCTGAAATGGAAGCTTTTTCGCTATATCCTTCACTTGGTAAAAACCTCATCCCTTCTGCTCCATACTTCTTTGAGTTTGATTTTTCATGGATTTCAGGTAACATTATTAACTTCCTTGTCATCGTATTCTCATTTCTATTTGTAGATTTGTTTGATACGGTAGGAACTCTGATTGGTGTTGCATCAAAGGGAAATCTTCTTGACGAAAATGGTAATCTACCAAAAGCAAAAGGAGCCCTCATGGCAGATGCCTGTGGTACTGTACTTGGAGCATGTCTAGGAACTTCTACTGTAACCTCTTATGTTGAATCAAGTGCTGGAGTTGCTAACGGAGGGAGAACTGGTCTTGCATCGGTAGTAACAGCTGGATTCTTCTTACTTTCACTATTTTTTGCGCCTGTATTCCTTGCGATACCTTCATTTGCAACAACACCTGCACTTGTATGGGTAGGGCTACTCATGATGAGTTCAATTAAAAACATGACATTTGATGGCGATATTGCAGACGTATTCGGCGGATTTATGGCTGTAATCATGATGCCATTTACTTATTCAATTGCAAACGGAATTATGTTCGGAATTCTAAGCTGGGTAATTCTAAAGGTTCTCACTGGAAAAATCAAGGATATTCCTCCTGTAATGTGGATTGCTGCTACTCTGTTTATCATAAGGCTTTATACCCTTGCATAGTTGGCACTTGCTGTGCAAAAGATATATTTTGTTCACGAAATTAAGGAGAGATAGAAATGAATTATGAACTTGAGATCTGCGGACTCACACGAGAATTGGAACTCTTCCCTGTATCAGATGACACTGCTATCGCTGCGTTTATACTTTTTAGCGACGTTGAAATAACAAAAGCAAGTGCAGCGGCTCTACTTGAGCGGGCACCAGAATTTGACGTAATTATAACTGCAGAATCGAAGGGAATTCCACTTGCATATGAAATGGCAAGGCAGGCAGGAATTGATGATTATGTGGTAGCCAGAAAGAAAACTAAGCTATATATGGCAGATGTTGTAAAGACAGAAGTAAAGTCAATAACCTCAGATTATATTCAAACCCTGTATCTTGGACGTAGGGAACAAGAACTTCTTAGCGGAAGACGTGTTCTGATTGTTGATGACGTTATCAGCACTGGTCACAGCCTTGCTTCTCTTGAAGCATTAGTCGAAAAAGTTGACGGCAAAATAGTTGGCAGAATGTGTGTGCTGGCGGAAGGAGATGCCGCTAAGAGAGAAGATATTACTTATCTTGCAGAGCTTCCTCTTTTCAACACTGACGGAACCATCAGAGAGTAATGTCAACGAATAATCAAAATAATAAACTAAATATAATTTAATTTTGTATCAATATTCATAAAATTTACTCGTATCATAATACAAGGGATGACGAAAGTCATCCCTTAATTTTGCCCCCTAAAGTTATCGGAGTTATTTTAGTTGCCCCCCCTAAATTGCACCCCAAAAGTTCTCGGGGAAACCCCAAAACTTTTGGGATACCCGGAATCCCTTGATTTCAAGCCTTTTTATACTGTTTAATATTTGTGTTGCAGATGCGGCGAAACTGCTCATAGCTGTTAGCAACATGGAAATGACAATCATCTAACAAATTACAGCCTCTCTAAATTTTTTCTGTTTCTGAAGATTTTTAGCCTCCTGTCCTTTTCTCATATTATCGACGCTATCAGTATAACGTTCCACATGATTGTTAGTGAGGTACACATAAAAATAACATTTTTTTTTGATGAGAGCATTTTCTTATAATTCTTTGAGTAATTGAGAATTAGTAGCAATACATCAAACGAAGAGACCACTATCATCCCAATTACAGTAACAAGATTCAAATGATCTATATCACCGAGCAGGTTGATGAATGCACATGCAAAAATATATATAGCACTGAGTACTAGCATCCCATTAATTATAGATTCTTTTAGATTCATAACGTATCCCCACTATATTAGTACGTGCTCACTCCAACAATTTCCCAAACTTCGCCCTTATATGTCTTACCACCGTGATGCAGGTCTCTCATATGACTTTTTAACCTAACTGATACTCCATGCTTCGACGAACCTTCCATCACATAAGAAATGAGCCCTGTAATTCCACCTAAAAAAGTACAAAGAACCGGAAGCATGCCTGGAACCGCAAATCCTGCAGCAACGAGCAATGCAATAATCATTCCCGCAACACCCGCTACCGTTGCCGTTCCGCCAAGCGCATTCTTAATTGTTGCATAAGAATACTTCTTGGTTATTGTCTTACTTTTATACGATGCGGCTGATTGTTTTATGTTTATTTGCTTGTTAATACCAACATCAGCGGGAATAATAGTCCGTCCCTCTTCTGTCGTTACAGTCCCTGTTTCAGAATTCGCAATCAGCACCTTATCTGGCACACCAGGCTCCGAAACAAATATTCTTGTAACATTGCTGTTAACCTCTTCAAGTGCTATCTTGCTGACAGTATCTCCATCAATCACTTCAAGTTCGTTTTCATCAATTACCCTCATCGAAATATCGCTATTTGGAACAATGATTGTATTCGAAGCATAAGTATAGTTTGCAGGCAATAATGTCATCATCATTGCCAGCACAATAAATGCAGAAAGTAGCCTTGTCCTTGTCATCTTTATTATCATAGTATCCGTGACCTCCCATCCGTAAAATACTACAGAAATTAAATATGCTATTTGTATTATAAATCCATACAATTCTACTGTCAATTATGATATTATGTTTTTTATATGTTTGATGATATAATATGGTATATTAACAAGATGAATTATAATGGCAAAAAGCAAAAAAGTTTCAAAATGGGAACAGTCGAAATGCTCATACTATTTCTTCTAAACAAGAAGGACTTGTATGGGTATTAGTTGATGATGCTTTTAAAGGAGTTATCCCCTGTAGATTATGTTCTTGCTGAAGACTCTTATATCCTATCTTATACAGGTTCCTTGAGAAAGGGTATATCGCTGATAGAGAGTAAACGTCAGAAAACGAAGACTTCACGTCTACAACCATATAGAAAAAAGCGGAAAGATGAAACAAAGGAATCTGCTTGAAGACTATCACACGACTTGCAATGGCATAGACCGCATATTATAAAGTTCAATAACCGGAAATTAGCTCCTGCGATGATAAATAATAAGGATATCAAAGCCTTTGCACCAAAACCGCTTTACTTTACACCTGTTACACTTGTTTCTTCATTGCCCGCTGCATTTTTCGCTCTGTGTCACGCTTTGCTATTGAATCTCTTTTGTCATAAAGCTTCTTTCCTCTTGCAACAGCAATTTCTATTTTGGCTTTTCCACGGTCATTCAAATAAATCCTAAGAGGAATTAGTGTTACACCTCCAACCTTTAGTTTCCCAATCAGTTTATTTATCTCGCGTCTGTGCAAAAGAAGCTTTCTAGGTCTCAAGGGATCAACGTTAAATCTGTTACCCTGCTCATACGAGCTGATATTCATTCCCAAGATTAAAGCTTCTCCATTTATTATTTTGGCATAGGCTTCCTTGATACTGACCTTTCCGTTCCTAATTGACTTAATTTCAGTCCCTGTCAAAACAAGTCCAGCCTCATAAACCTCATCGACAAAATATTCATGTCTTGCTTTTTTATTATTTGCTATTACTTTCATATTTAAACCATAGTCTTAATCGCCGCCATTTTTTCAAGTGGAAAATATCTATACACAACTCTGCCCAAAATTTTCTTAATCGGTACATTTCCTACATCAGGAGACCTACTGTCCGTACTGTGCAATCTGTTATCTCCAACACAAAAATAGCATCCATTATCTACTACCCTCTCGCTCATATTGTAGCCTTCCATTCCCTCAAGGCTTACATTATCTACGAGTTCTTTGCCATCCACAATAATTCTTCCTTCGTCAATCTTAATAGTTTCTCCAGGAAGTGCAATAACCCTCTTGATGAGAATTTTACTTTTACCTTTTGAATCCTTCAATTTGGATTTAAAAACCACTATATCCCCACGCTCAGGCGATACCCTCTTGTATGCTACACGGCTTACAAAAGCTCTGTCGCCCGAACTCAAGGTTGGCTCCATAGAGTTTCCCATTACATTTACAGGTCGAATGAACTGCATTATTATAAAACTTACAGCTGCGGCAATTGCGAACTCTTTTATAACCGTTTTCAAATCAACACCACCTTAAAAGTCAAACCTTAATCCTGCTGTTCTGTAAATTCACAAAACAAATCATATTCATCATTTTATCAAACCTATTTTATTGAAAGGATATAATCTTATCAATGCCTTGCCGATAATTCTGTCCTTGTGTACAGGGCCCACCTCATTTCGTCTGCTGTCAATGCTCACAGTTCTGTTATCTCCCATAACAAAATAGCTGTCCTTTGGCACGACGTAATTTACAACATCTCCCGGTGTGCCACCCTCATTAATATAAGGCTCATCGATAACTTCACCATTTATTGAAACCTCATTATCTGAAATATTTATAACATCTCCCGGCATCCCTATGATTCTCTTAATTAAAAGTTTTTTTGCTTGGCTAGGTTCAGCCGTATTCATGGGAATGTCTGATTTGAATATTATAACATCTCCTCGATGCGGACTAGATATCTTGTAATTTATTTTACCTACTATCAGATAATCTCCACCATAAAAGCTTGGCTCCATTGAATGCTCTCGCACCACTGTCGGCACGATTAACTGCATAAGCAAAACAGCAATAAACGCAGCAATTATTATGCTCTTTACCCAGTCATTTAGCTCGCTGCGCCGCTTTACGTTAGTCTTTGTTTCATGCTTAGTATCTATATCATTCTTTTCTGATGTTTCAATTTTGTCCATTTCTATTTCTTTTTTTTCTGACGTTTCAACTTTGTCCACTTCATTTTCGTTTATTTCTTCATTCGAATTTTTTATTTCAGTCACTATTTTATATCCCCTTTAAATATATTATTTACCGCCTTGACAAACAAATTATCCGGCTTCGTTTCAAATGTTTTTTCACTGAGTTCAGCCAAAATATCATCATCAGCAAACTCTGGAAAGCTGAGCTTGTTTGCGCAAAGCAATTGATTTCTTATGCTAAGTTCTCTTATTTCTCTCCCCCCATATTTGGAATCTCCAACAATTGGATGTCCAATGTATGAGAGATGCGCTCGAATCTGATGCATTCTTCCAGTCATTAGCTTAACCTCTGTCAATGTATATTTTACACCTTTGTATTCTCCGTACTTTAACGGATTAACTTTAGTATGTATAGCTTTGCTTTTTTGATTGCTTGTTTCTGATATAACTGTCCTAAATTTACCACTAGCTTCGATTTTTTCCATATAACCATGCAAATCTAATGGAGCCTTAATTTCACCTTGGCAAATTGTCAAATACGATTTCTCAATATCTCGGTTTTTGAAAATTTCATTCAATCTACGAAGTGAATCGGTGTTTTTTCCAAAAACTACAAGCCCAGATGTATTCCTATCGAGCCTATTAGCAGGTGATGGCGAGAATGTATTTGAAAATCTCGGATTATAGCTTCCTGTATCAATCAGATATGAAACCACCTGGTTTGTTAAGTGATTTTTCTTTTCATTTGCATCGCCATGCGTGAGAATGCCTGGATTTTTAAAGACAATTAAAACATTATCACTTTCGTATATGATTTGAAAAGTTCTGTCTGTTCTTTTTATTTTTTTCCTTACAGAAAGCTTATCTATCTTTTTATCGTCTAGATAGAGCGTTATTATATCTCCCTCTTCAAGAAACGCATCAAGCTTTGATCTTTTTCCATTGACCTTCACATCTTTTCGAATCATTTTGTAAATTCCTGAAAGAGTTGCCTTCGGTAAATATTTTCGCAGGAATCTGTCTAGCCTCTGTCCTGCATCATTAGGCTTAATTTCTATATTTTTCACGCTTTCCATTATACACTATGTTCCTAAAAATTGGAAATTCAAAAGATATAAAACATTGAATATATTGAGATTTTTTTGGTTTTGTGTTAAATTTATATTAGAAATCAGAAAATACAGGGGGAAGCATGAAGCAGTTAAGGGAATTTATATATGACAAAAGTGATATTCTAGTTGCATTGGTAATTTTACTCATTGCAGCTCTTGTGATATTTTGGCGTTTTGAGGCGATTGCTGATTATCCGTCAACACTAGTTGAGAGTGATAATGTTAAATCTGCAAACGAATCCTCAGAAACACATAAGTCAAAAGATGAAGCTAAAGATAATGAAAAAACATCCGAAAAAAATAGTACCGATTCCAAGGCAGAAAATAACGAGAAAGACTCGTCAGATATTTACAGTGATGGTGTAACAAAAAAAGAGGCTAATATCTCAGTCCAATCAGGCTCTGCCATTGAGGCTGCTGAAAGTCTTGTAAGTCTAGGATATTTTTCATCTTATGATGATTTTGTTTCAATATGTAATAACGCAGGAATTGACTCTAATTCTATAAAGGCAGGCAGCTTTAATATCCCTGCTGGTTCATCCAAGGCTGATATCGCTAGAATTGTTTGTCAATAATATCGGTGTAATTTTTGATTTTCTCTGATATTCAGTATTTGTCTAAAATCGCGACTATTTTGTATGCGATATAATATAAATTTATGCTGTTAGGAGACAAGGAGGAAAAAATGGCATTAATTACAAGTGAAGAAATGTTCCGCAAAGCACTTAAATCTGATTACGCAATCGGGGCATTTAATGTAAACAACATGGAAATTATACAGGGAATAGTTGAAGCAGCAGGCGAGGAAAACGCTCCGCTAATTTTGCAGGTTTCTGCAGGTGCAAGAAAGTACGCAAAGGGACCTTATCTTAGACATCTTGTTGAAGCAGCTATTGAGGATACGGGCGTAGATGTTTGCCTTCATCTAGACCACGGCGAAGATTTCGAAATCTGCAAACAGTGCGTTGATGACGGATTTACATCAGTAATGATAGATGGCTCCAAACATCCTTTCGAGGAAAATATTTCTCTTACAAAGGAAGTCGTTGAATACGCACATGCACATGGCGTTGTCGTAGAGGCCGAACTTGGCAAGCTGGCAGGAATTGAAGATAACATTAACGTAGATGCTCGCTCGGCAACATTTACAGATCCTGATGAAGCTGCAGAATTTGTTGAAAGAACTGGTGTTGATTCACTCGCTATTGCCATTGGTACAAGCCATGGAGCATATAAATTCAAGGGGGACCCTTATCTGGATTTTGATAGACTTAAGGAAATCCACAAGCTTATCCCTGATACACCTCTTGTTTTGCACGGTGCATCAACTGTTCTCAAAGAATTCGTAGATAGATGTAACGAATTTGGCGGCAAAATACCAGGTGCACAGGGCGTACCTGAGGAAATGATTAGAGAAGCAGTTAAGCATGGTGTTTGCAAGGTTAACATTGACACTGACCTAAGACTAGCTATGACAGCTGAGATTAGGAGAGTTTTCATAGAGCAACCAGATGTGTTTGACCCTCGTAAATATCTAGGACCTGGACGAGAAGCCATTAAGAGAATGGTGCAGCACAAAATACGTGACGTATTGAATGCTTCAAATAAGAAATAGGTTCTCCAGTTAACTAACTTATACCTCAACAGTACAATCTATTTCAAAACTTAATACTTATAACACAATTAAAGTGTTAAGTGCAGATACTAAGCAAAACTTATGGATGCTACCTGTTTAACATAGGATAGCATCCATATTATTAATTTAAATATTGGTGATAAAATTTATGAATAGACAAGCTAAAATTCTTTTGTTTTTGACACTATTAACTTTATTCTCTTGGGTAGCATATGTAATATGTGTTTATGCTGATGTAAATCACATTTACATCTCTACTTTAAAAATAGTTTCCCAAGTATCTATCTTACTAATTATGCTATCATTAGCATTCTTCAGGTATAAAAGCAGGAAATAATTAATTATTAGAATAGGCATTTTCCTTAAAACTATAGTTTTTTATCTATTGCTATATGTGGTGATTAATCTCTGTCCTTATAGAATAATTATAATTTTTCGCTTTTTTAAAATATTATGCTTGTATTTTTATTTTGAGCAAGTTATAATAATTATAAGATAATTGTGATTTATATTTAACGGAGGTTGGTCCAATGTTTGCTCAATAAAATTATATATATAATCTATTAATGTATTTTATTGTACAGTTAGTATTATGAAGGTAGGTGTAATATGAAAACGAAAAGATTATTTGTTTTACTTTTGAGTTTTTCTTTGCTTTTAAGTATTGTTATTCAAAGTTATGCAGTCTCTGAAAGCGATAATAATCACATGACCGATCAAGTCTCTAATGTAGAGTTTATTGATGTAAATGGACAACATTTAAAATATGTTACCTATGAAAATGACATTTATAGAAAAATCAATATCTTTGATTCTAAAAATCATATTTTAAATACTGTAAAATACAACAAATTAGAAAATTCTCTATTTGTAGATGATCAACCATTAGAGTTTGAGGCTGAAGAAGAGAATATTATTGAACCTCAATTATTATCAACAGGTTTATTAGTAAGTGGGTGGAAGTATACAAACACTCAAAAGTTTAGATATAGCATAAAACAGACTATAGCAGTTTCGGTAGCTTTAGCTGCAATTGCTGGTTTAGCAGGAGGACCTGTTGGTGCATTCGCAGGCGCGGCCTCTGTATGGAATGCGGCCAAAGCCAATTGTAGTGGAATTGTAAAGTGGTACTATAAACAAATCGGACATAGAACACAATCGAAAGGAGTGTGTGATTTGTATTGGGGTAGAAATTGGGAAGAATATTTCTACTCTACAACTTGGCTCTCTACACCTCACTAAAGATTTGGGGAGGATAAAATTATCGTGAATGTTTCAGAACTAACATATATTGTAATAGGTTATGCCTTATGTTGTATCATATTTTTATTTAGGATGATATACGACATAAAAAATCGCAACAAATGGGGATTATTATACCTATTACCCATTATGGTTTTCATAGTTTTGTATATAAAAATTTCAACTTAATCTAAGTATAAATATAAAACATACGAACCTCACTGGCTTTGTTTTCATACTTCTAATTTGTGATAAGTCACTATAAAGGAGGCAACCTATCAGTATTGGTTGAAAGAATTAAAATGAATAAAAATAAGATATTTACAGCACTTGATGTGCTTATTATTCTAGTATATTTGTATTTTATATGCTTCCCAGATAATATCGAAAAATATACTGATAACAATATATTATTTTTAGTTATTGTGTTTTGTATTCCTTTTGTTTATTTTATCATTCGTTCAGAGATTACAAAGAAGCCGTTTATGAATATAAATACAAAATCTGCAATTTCGAGCCTCATACTTATGGCTATATTTATCTTAATTGATTTATCTTGTGGCAGATTTGGAGATTACCAGTGCTCGTTGCCACTCGAAGTTATAGTATGTACAATGCTTGGAGAATTATATCCAAATCCTGCTAAATCTGCTAAATCAAATTGAGATATGGCTTACAAGATTTAAATTCAATCGATTGTCTCAGATAAATAGTGTATAAGAAAAAGGGGTATGTCAGAACTCTCAAGGTTTGACATAACCCCTTTTGTTGTATTAGTGATATCTACATATATTACGAATGTAAAAAACTATTTTTTCTTGTATGTAGCTTTGTTAAGAAGTTCTTCCTTCATATCCCACAAAGCCTGTGATAAGTCAACATAATAGGTTTGTGGATTTTCAAATCTAAGCATCTCATCCCAGAGCGTCTTCATCTGTTCTTCACAATACTTTTTAATATCATCTATCGGCGGAGACTGATACACACATTCTCCATTCACAAACAGAGGCACCCTAATATTTTTCGCATAGAAATTTGTAAGTGTCTTTCTCTTCCAGATAGCATTTGGATCGAAAATTTCATACCCCTCACCCTCTGCACACTCCTCAGGCAAGCCCTCTCCGTCAACGGTTATTACATCGGCAAGAGCTTTATTGTTGTCTTTATCAAACAGCCTGTAAAGCGTTTTGAAGCCAGGATTTGTTATCTTCTCAACATTTTCCGATACTTTAATTTTCGGGATGATATTGCCGTCCTCATCTTCAAGTGCAACAAGCTTGTATACACCTCCAAATACAGGTTCAGATTTTGCTGTAATCATTCGCTCTCCTACGCCGAAAGAGTCTATTTGCGCCCCCTCAAGAAGTACATCTCGAATAATATATTCATCAAGACTGTTGGATACAACTATTTTGCAGTCTTTAAGCCCTGCATCATCGAGCATCCTTCTAGCCTTCTTTGTAAGATATGTTATATCGCCGCTATCAATTCTTATCCCCATGCTCTTTGGCTTCATCTCTTTAAATACTTTAATGGCTGCAGGGACCCCTGATTTTAGAACATTATATGTATCTACAAGGAGTACACAGTTGTCGGGATACACCTTGGCATATGCCTTGAATGCATCATATTCTGTTGGGAACATCTGTACCCAGCTATGTGCCATAGTTCCAGTAGCTGGAATACCCTGATCTCTATCTGCAATCGTACATGCAGTAGCCGCACACCCTGCTATGTAAGTAGCTCTTGCTCCATATATAGCAGCTGCTGACCCGTGTGCACGTCTTGTACCGAATTCCATAACAGGTCTACCTGCCGCCGATCTCACAATGCGGCTTGCCTTAGTCGCAATGAGGCTCTGATGATTTATGATAAGCAAAATCATAGATTCAACAAACTGAGACTGAATAACCGGTCCCCTTACAGTTAAAATCGGCTCATGTGGGAAAATAGGTGTTCCCTCTTCTATTGCCCAGACATCACAGCTGAATTTGAAATTTTCAAGATATTTAAGGAAGTCTTCGCTGAAACATCCTTTGCTTCTAAGATAATCGATATCTTCCTTCTCGAATTTCAAGTTCTTGAGATATTCAATAACCTGTTCAACGCCAGCCATAATCGCATATCCTCCGCCATCAGGAACCCTCCTGAAAAACATATCAAAATACGCGATTTCATCTCCCATGCCATTAGCAAAATATCCATTTGCCATAGTAATTTCATAAAAATCAGTGAGCATGGTCAGATTTTCTTTTGTAATCATTTCTTTTTCCTTCTTTTCTTTATTTTTAAACAATTTCTACATTTTAAGAACACGCTTAATTATACTAGATTAGAGCATTTTCTTCAAGAATTCACCAGTGTAAGATCCTTTCACTTTAACTACATCTTCCGGTGTTCCTTCAGCAATTACTCTACCTCCACCTGTCCCGCCATCAGGCCCCATATCAATTATATGATCTGCTCGCTTAATTACATCAAGGTTATGTTCGATTACAACTACGGTATTCCCTGCTTCAACTAACGCCTCAAGTACGTGAATTAACTTGTGCACATCCGAAAAATGAAGTCCTGTAGTAGGTTCGTCAAGAATATAAAGCGTTCTGCCAGTCTGCCTTTTCGAAAGTTCCGAAGCAAGCTTAACACGCTGTGCCTCACCGCCGGAAAGCTGTGTCGAAGGCTGACCAAGTCTAATGTAGTCAAGGCCAACCCTATTTAGAGTTTCCAGCTGCCTCATAACGCTCGGAATATTTTTGAAAAAATCAAGAGCTTCCGCAACAGTCATCTCTAAAACTTCGTAGATGTTTTTTCCCTTATATTTTATCTCAAGAGTCTCTCTGTTAAACCTTTTTCCCTTGCAGACCTCACAAGGGACATATACATCCGGAAGAAAATGCATCTCGATTTTAATTATCCCATCACCTTTGCAGGCTTCACAGCGTCCGCCTTTCACATTAAAACTGAATCTGCCCTTCTCATATCCACGTAATTTCGCCTCAGGTAATGCCGCAAAAAGTTCTCTAATCGGAGTAAACATCCCTGTATATGTAGCTGGGTTCGATCGTGGCGTTCTACCTATTGGAGACTGGTCAATATCTATAACCTTATCTATATGCTCTAGACCTTTTATAGCCTTAATCTCGCCGCCCTCCTCAGCCGCACCGTTGAGTTTATGTGCAACTGTTTTGTACAAAACCTCATTTATTAGACTGGATTTTCCGGATCCCGAAACTCCCGTTACGCACACAAATTTTCCGAGAGGAATGTCCACATTTACATTCTGCAAATTATTCGCAGCCGCACCTTTAATTTGAATTTTCTTACCATTTCCCGGTCTTCTATGCTTTGGAACTGAAATCTTCTTCGCACCAGACAGATACTGTCCAGTAATGGATTCCGGAATCTTCTTTATCTCCTCTACTGTGCCCTGAGCTACAAGCCTTCCGCCATTTACTCCCGCTCCTGGCCCTATATCAATGATTTGATCCGCTGCATACATTGTATCTTCATCGTGCTCCACTACCAAAAGCGTATTTCCCATATCAGTAAGTCTTCTCAGTGTTTTAAGTAATTTAGCATTATCCTTCTGATGTAACCCTATACTTGGCTCGTCAAGGATATACAAAACACCCATCAGCCCCGAACCGATTTGGGTTGCTAGACGGATTCGCTGCGATTCACCACCACTAAGGGTACCGGCGCTTCTGCTTAGTGTTAAATATGAAAGACCAACGTCAATGAGGAACTTCAGCCTTTCCTTTATTTCCTTTAAGATCTGAAGCCCTATTATTGAATCCTTCTCATTAAGTTCAAGACACTCAAAAAACTCATACGCATCAGATACTGACATATCGTTTATCTCCGATATGCTTTTGTTTCCAACAGTTATAGCAAGAATTTCCGGTTTTAGCCTCGCACCTTTGCAATCCGGGCAAGGCTTATTTGTCATGTACTGCTGAATCCTTTCTTGCATAAAGTCAGAAGCAGTTTCTCTATATCTTCTCTCAAGATTATTTATAACGCCCTCAAATGGATGGTCCATCTGAGATTGACGCCCTGATCTTCTGCTGACATATGTGTATTTTAGATGTTTGCTTCCCGTACCGTATAGGAGTGCCTTCATGAATTTTGCAGGCAGTTTTTTAAGAGGTAAGGAAATATCAACGCCGTACATTTCAGCAAGCGCCTCAACCTCTTGGCGATAGAAACCCGAAAACTCCATAGATGCATATACACGGCCAAGAGCACCGCCAGGTATCGACTTTTCATAATCAAGCAATTTCTCAGGGATGATGCTCTGTATAAATCCTAGACCGTTACAAGTAGGGCAGGCTCCAAATGGGCTGTTAAACGAGAACGACCTAGGCTCCATATCTTCAAGGCTGACTCCATGAATAGGGCATGCAAATTTTGTTGAAAACATTCTTCTATGATTCCCAGCTGTTTTGTTTTCTTCGCTCTGATCTGATTCCGCTGTGTTATCTTGGGCTGATTTACGGCTAACTTCTTCAACAACCACAAGTCCATTGCCGTGAGCTATCGAAATTTCAACTGCTTCCGCAATCCTTCCTTCTTGCCCCTCAGAAACAACAATTCGATCCGTAACAATTTCGATTGTATGTTTGAAGTTTTTTTCCAGCTTAATCTCATCTTCGCCAAGAAGATACTCTTCACCATCTACAATTACCCTATTAAAGCCTTCTCTCTTCAGCCTTTCAAGTATCTTTACATGTTCTCCTTTTCGTTCCTTTATCACCGGAGCAATAACCTTGAACCTTGTGCCATCCTTCATCTCCATTATATGGTCAACAATTTGATCGACCGACTGGCTTGAAATTTCACGACCACATATTGGACAATGTGGTACACCTATCCGAGCAAATAAAAGTCTAAGATAATCGTTAATTTCTGTAACTGTTCCAACAGTTGATCTCGGGTTATTACTCGTAGTTTTCTGATCAATAGAGATAGCTGGAGAAAGTCCCTCAATAAACTCAACATTAGGCTTATCCATTCTACCTAAGAACTGCCTTGCATAAGCTGATAAACTTTCAACATATCGTCTTTGACCTTCTGCATATATGGTGTCAAATGCAAGTGATGTCTTACCAGATCCTGATAGACCCGTCAAAACAACCATTTTATCGCGTGGAATATGCACATCTATATTTCTTAAATTATTTTCCTTTGCCCCTTTGATAAAAATCTCTTTTGTTGTCATTTACTTCCTTTCACAAAACACTTATAAGCTCGCAAAAATTAAATTTGCTACAGCTGAATCTGCTGCAATTTCTTTCTTGATAATAAAATCAAAGTGCCGCCTTGTATTCAAGTATCCTATCACGTAAAATTGCTGCCCGCTCAAACTGTAAATCGTCAGCTGCAACCCGCATTTCCTTCTCAAGAATGCCAACGTATTCCTTAAGTTCTTTCTTGGTCATATCAATAGGTGATTTGCCCTTGAATTTATCATCTTCATTTTCAGCCGACTTTGTTGCTTCAATTACCTGCCTTACAGCCTTCTCTATTCCCTTAGGTGTTATGCTATTTTTTTCGTTATATTCATTTTGAATTTTGCGACGTCTAATAGTTTCATCAATAGCCGTCCTCATAGCCTTGCTTATTTCATCTGCATACATCAAAACTCTACCGTTTACATTTCGAGCAGCACGACCTATGGTCTGAATAAGCGATGTTTCTGTCCTGAGGAAGCCCTCTTTATCTGCATCGAGTATCGCAACAAGTCCAACCTCAGGCAGATCAAGCCCTTCTCGCAATAGATTTATACCCACAAGTGCATCAAATTCACCAAGTCTTAGATCTCGTATAATTTCTAGTCGTTCAAGTGTGTCAATTTCAGAGTGAAGGTATCTGACCTTAAGCCCTACCCCCTTTAGGTAATCTGTTAAATCTTCCGCCATTCTCTTTGTCAGAGTTGTAATGAATGTCCTGTTGCCATTCGCAGTGGTCTTCTTGATTTCGCCAATTAAATCATCTACCTGGCCCTCCGTCTTTCTCACCTCAATCGGAGGATCAAGAAGCCCTGTCGGTCTTATAATCTGTTCTGCAGTTATGCCATTTGATTTTTCTTTTTCATATGTTGCAGGCGTAGCACTTACAAATAAGATCTTCTTCGCCAGCTTCTCAAACTCCTCAAACCTGAGAGGTCTGTTGTCGAGCGCGGACGGCAGCCTAAATCCGTAATCTACGAGCGATTGCTTCCTGCTCCTATCTCCTGCATACATTGCCCTAAGCTGAGGGAGCATCACATGGGATTCGTCTATCATCACGACAAAATCATCAGGGAAGTAGTCCATAAGAGTATACGGTCTTGTCCCCGCCGGCAAATTATTGATATGTCTTGAATAATTCTCAATGCCCTTACATGTTCCAACCTCTCTGAGCATCTCCATATCATATCTTGTCCTCTGCTCAATCCTCTGTGCTTCAAGAAGCTTTCCCCTATCCTTGAACCACTTTACTCTATCCTCCAGCTCTTCTTCTATTGTAATGAGGGCCTTCTCCATTTTGTCCTTGGACGTAACATAATGTGATGCGGGGTATATAGCGACGTGATTTCTTATTCCTAGAATCTCACCTGTTATAGGATTCAGTTCCTTGATTGTATCTATTTCATCCCCAAACATTTCAACCCTTATCGCCTTGTCGGAGCCTGCTGGGAATATATCAATCACATCGCCCCTAGTTCTGAATGTGCCCCTATCAAATTCCATATCATTTCTATTATATTGAATGTCTACAAGCTTCATTAATATATCTCGTCTTGACTTAATCATTCCTGGTCTTAAAGATAACATCTGATTTTCGTAGTCAAACGGACTTCCAAGACCATATATACACGAGACCGATGCCACTATAATTACATCTCTTCGTTCGGCAAGAGCAGCTGTTGCGGAGTGCCTAAGTTTATCTATCTCTTCGTTTATATCTGAATCCTTTTCGATATATGTGTCTGTCGACGGAACATAAGCCTCCGGCTGATAGTAGTCGTAGTATGACACAAAATATTCAACAGCATTTTCGGGGAAAAATGCCTTAAATTCACCATGCAGCTGGGCGGCAAGTGTTTTGTTGTGAGATATGACGAGTGTAGGTTTCTGAATCTTTTCTATCACATTTGCCATTGTGAATGTCTTCCCTGATCCAGTAACACCAAGAAGGGTTTGATAATCCTGCCCATTGCAAAATGCTTTTGCCAATTTATCAATTGCCTGAGGCTGATCTCCCGTTGGCTTGTAATCTGATATTAAGTGAAACTTTCCCATATTTCTCCTCATCCTACATGCGTAAAAAACCGCATGTATGGGTCTGTCAACCCAACTATACGGTCTACATCTTATAACTATTAGAAAAACAATACTACTTCTAAAGGAGCTCTATTAACCTTCCGAGCTCCTCATCTCCAGCATCAGGCTCCTTTGTCTTTTCAGCTTGCTCACGGTAAACATCCATCAAATCACTGAATACCTCCGCAATTGACGGTGGCGTATAGCTTATCGTATTTGCTCCTGCTGCAATTGTCTGCTTTATAGACTCTTCCGTAGGTCCACCCGTTGCAATTATCGGAATCTTAGGAAAATCTTTTCTGATATTTGCAACTATCTCGGGAGTCCTTGAACCGGCGGAAACATTTAAAATAGTGGCTCCCGCATCAAGCCTTGCCTGTACATCTTCTAAATCGTTAACCACGGTTACTATTATCGGAATGTCAATTACCCTTTTTATTAGCGCGACATTCTTGTTGCTCATTGGTGCATTCACAACTACTCCATATGCTCCTTGAGCTTCGGCATCTTTTGCCATCACAGCCGTCCTAAATCCCTGTGTTGTGCCGCCTCCAACGCCAGCAAGAACAGGAATTGAAGATGCGTTAATTATTGTCTGAGATATTATCTGCTGCGGTGTATATGGATAAACTGCTAGAACAGCATCTGCGTTACAGTTTCTAATCGTAGCTATATCAGTTGTAAATATGACAGACTTAATCCTCCTGCCCATTATCACTATGCCTTTAGCCGTCCATATAACCTCAGGCACCTGCAAGCTCTTTGCTCTAAGAGTGCCTGTTATTCTTGGTATTTCTTTATTCATGCGCAAACCTCCTATAGAAAGGAATATCGAAAATTAGTACAATAATTATATAGTATTTTGTGCTATAATACAATTATGATTACAGAAGCAATTATCAAAAAAACAATCAAGAATTACAAGGATACCGATGATAGCAAAACTCGATCAAAGTACGGATCTGTCGCCGCAACAGTTGGTATTTCAACGAATTTTTTGCTTGCAAGCAGTAAGCTTTTACTGGGCTTAATCGTAAACAGTATATCGATTGCAGCAGACGGAATAAACAACCTCAGCGATGCCACATCATCAGCCATAACTTTGATAGGATTTCGAATGAGCCAAAAGCCAGGAGACAAGGACCATCCTTATGGACACGCGCGTAGCGAATACATCGCTGGCATGATCGTCTCGGTTTTAATAGTTGTCGTTGGTATCGAGCTCTTCAGGTCATCATTCTTGAAAATACTTCACCCAGCGAAGATTACAAGCAGCGTGTGGGTGTACGTTATTTTGTTGCTCTCTGTAATCGTGAAATTATGGCAGAGCAGATTTTATCGCAAGATAGCTTCCATGATTAGTTCTGTAGCGCTTAAAGCAACTGCGACGGATAGCAGGAATGATGTGATAACTACATCGGCAGTAATTGTTGGCATGTGCATTTATCACTTTACGAAATTTAACATAGACGGATATGTTGGATGTTTTGTTGCAATTTTCATCATCAAATCAGGTTATGACCTAATTAAGGATACTGCGAGTCCTCTTCTCGGTGAAGCTCCAGATTCAGAGCTCGTTCAATTTATTAAGGACAAAACAACTGATTTTCCTGGCGTATTTGGCGTTCATGACCTTGTTGTACACAACTACGGCCCTGGAGAAATCTTTGCGTCAATTCACGTTGAAGTTGATAGTCGCACCGACATTATGATAAGTCATGAGCTTATCGATGATATTGAAAAAATTTTTCTAGATAAATATGAGATCCACATTACATGCCATCTTGATCCAGTAGAAATTGGAAATCCGAAGCTTGATCTGATATCCAAGGTAATCTTTGATGAGATTAAGAACTGGGAAGGGCTTTGCAATCCTCATGACATTCGCATAGTTCCTGGTAAAAATCACTCAAATATTATTTTTGAAATCGTGGAAGAAAGAAACTCCAACGTAGACATATCTGCTGCAACCAAGGCATTTTCGACTCGATTAAAATCAATCGATCCAACCTTTGAAGTTAACATTAGATTCGAGCCAGACTACACCGGAGCAAAATAACAACACCTTATTGGATTTTGAATTGTAATGTTCTCTTGAGTTTTGATTTTAAATTGCAAGATTCTCTAAGGTCTTGATTTTGAATTATGATATTCTATTGAATTTCGATTTTGAATTGTAATGTTCTCTCGAAATCTGAAACATTACAATTCTTTTTTATCTTCTTCTATATCTTCAGCTTGGGCTATTTCGTGGTGCACGGGAAAAGCAAATTGCGTAATATAAATATCCTCATCATCACTCCAAGAATATCTTCCTCCTAGGTCTTTTGCAATTTTTTCACATGTCATTACGCCAATCTTTGTGCTTTCAACCTGCCTAGCCTCGTGGGATATTTTGTTTTCAAAACGAAACAAA
>QWBY01000675.1_pt1 | contig 23201 bp, 29 predicted proteins | sample 1972471 | NCBI WGS metagenome assembly QWBY01 (sample SAMN09866722, study PRJNA288562) | Human gut metagenome isolate term6_stool, whole genome shotgun sequencing... | reverse complement strand
CCTACAAATTGCACTCTTTCATGTTCGATTTGAGTCTTGAAATTTACTTGTTGTTGAACCGACATATTATTAGCGGCACCACATACAAGTCTTCTTTCCTTACCATATCTTTCACTCATTTTAATTACGTGTTCTCTGCATTCAGCAATTATTCCTACATCATCTGTTAGTGGAACAATGTAGTCGATATCATATTTTCCTAACTTATCTAAAAAATTGATAAAGGACTTAGATTGTCTGCCTTCTGTACCACCTGCAAGTAGAGTGAATGGATAATCGTTATAGTTTGATACCTCTCTGTTGATGATGGTTACTTCAACTAATTCTGATTGGCTCTGAGTAGTCTTTTTAATATCTCTTAGGACTGCTGTAATTGGGGTGGTTTCTGTAATTTCGATTTTGTCATAAAAATCTAAATCCACTACAGATAATTCACTATTAACTGTCTTTACTGGCTCTACCTCGTAGTTTTCGTAGCCCATCAAGTAGATAGCTAAGCTTCTTACATTTCTGTATTGTGTAGGATCTAAGTTAAGGTCTATATCAACCTTTGCACTTTCTGCATCCTCACCTATATAGGTTTGAAGCTTAATTGCATCACCCTTACCATTTGACACGATAGATAGGCTTGCATACTTTTGTTCACCTGTATATTTGATAGAAAAAGCACCACCTAAATTATCGAAAATCTCGTACTTATCCAATTTAGCGTCATGGATAGTCAAGCATTTTGTCTTAGGTGATGCTCCATCTGTTAGTTTGTGTGATATTAAGTTGTTTTCTTCTCCATAATCCTTAGAAGTCATAGTATATACAAATTCAGATTCAGTAACTGGGGCTGTACAAGGTATCAAGAATGTATCTCCTTGATTGTATTTTCCTTGTCCAAAAGTGATTTTAACTCCATCTCCTAGTTCTTTGTCTGTTGCATTAGCTGTATCTTTTAGCGATAATTCTTCGCCGATTTGTTCTCCATCAGATGCTAGAGAATATACATAAGTAGCTTCGGCTAGATCCTTAAGTCCTGTTGATGTTATCTCAACTTTAAAGGTTTTATTCTCATCGCCTTTGAAGTCCCCACTTACTGTTACACTTCCTGTTGAATTAGCATGTTGTGTACTAATGACCTTTCCAACCTGCGCTGGAACTTCTTTTGTCTGAAATACATTTCCTGTAGCTTTTGTTGCTTCGTTGGCTCTAATACAGAATATTTGGTCTGCCCCACCTAGCTTAACACCATCTTTTGTTTCAATAACTGGATCATAAGCTTTTAATGCTGCATCAAGAAGATATCCGCCTTTTAAGATTTTAACTGCATCTTCTGGATCTTCTATAGGAGTTATTTCCCCTGGAACTCCACCTTTTGAAGTACCAATTAGGGCCATATTCTTTGCTCCGTTGGCTTTAAATACCCTCATGTTACTTTCGACATGAGAATAAACACCAGGCTTTCTGTGCCTTACATTGTGGAAATGATAGCCTTTCTTATACGCCATAAATTCTCTCCTTATTTATTAATTTCAGCAGCAAGTATCTTGTCCCACTCTTCTTGGGTCTTATATAGATCTCCGTTTAGTTTTACTTTGATAGCTGCTTTTGTTTCTGCTCTTACACTTCCTTTTCCGATAAAGTATTCTTTGAAGGATATAAGCCTTCTACTCTTCTTCGGAATTTTCTTCTCTTCCGTTTTTGTCTTTCTTTGAACCTTCTTCTCGGTCATCATCTGCTCCTTTCCCGTTAATTGATATTTGATCTATTGTTGTGCCTAGGTCAAATTGTGAGTCCATCTTTCCTGCAAACTCATTAAATCTAAAATAAGTTGATGTATATTCACAAGAAAGAGTTAAAGCTCTTCTATATACAAAGAAATTAATATAATCTGGTATTGGTTCTAAATCTCCACCACTTAAACTTGATAAAATAATATTTTCTTCCTCAAATTCTTTTCTAGTGGTTAACAAACAATATTTAGTTATTGCATATAAAAAAGAAGTGATAACAGCGCTATCACTCCATATTTCACACCTTATATTTGTTTGCATTTGAACACTTTCTTGAATAGGGTGTTCAATATCTTTGGACCAATTCAAATAGTTCTCGTCAATTTCATTTCCGATGTAGTTCTCATCAATACCATTACCGATTCCATAAGGAACTTCCTGGTCTGATTCAACTAAAACTACAATACACGGTAAGTACAATTCCTCTCTAGGATAACTCGAACGTATATCAATCTTGTATTCTTTAATGAATATCTTTATATCTTCGTTTGTATCTTCATCAGCATACTGAAAGTATTGATCTATTAACTCTGTATTATCAGATAAATAAGCTAATACCTTCCTTAATCTGCTTTTAACAAACAAGTCAATTAGTTGTATCATAGGTTATTCTCCAAATAATCATAGGCGAACTTCTCTGCTTTTCTTGAAACATTAGGAAATGCTTTAATGCCTCTAAATCCTGGATGGATCCATGCTTTAGAATCTGACCTATCAGATACTCTCCTGAATGTTACATACTGTCCGCGCTTTTGGCCGGATTTGTAAGTTTTAACTATCCTATTAAGGTTGTCATACTTAGCATTTCTCCATTTATATCCTGTAAAGCTTGTTTGTGGCTTATATCCTAGACTTCTTACAAGACTTTCTGTTAAATACTCGCCATAATCTAAGTTTTTAGCTTCCTTAATTATCTTGTTAGTTAAAGCTCCTTTGCCACTCGTTTTGTGCCTATACGGTATTGTTAGATACCAACCTGGGTCATTTTCTCTGCCATTCCACCTATTGACTTTCTTTTTCTTGGGGGATCTTGAAAATCCTATCTTTTCATCAAAGGCTGTAAAGCCTGTTTCTAGCATAGCTGGAAACTTACCTTTCAAGCTTACATTTCCCTTTAATTTGTTCTCCATAACTACTGGAGATATAGCCGACTTATATTCTATACTTGTTGAATTAAGCTTATTATGTGCTTCTTGTATAAGTTCATCTCTAGCATAAGATAACGTGGCCTTCACCATATCACTTGCTATCTGATCTATTGCTTTACCTACATCAATCATATGAGAATCCTCTATCAGCTTCTAACTCATCACTATTTTTCTTTTGATTAATGGTATTTCCATAAGCAAAGTTGATTCTTGTTGCAAGGTATTGTTTTGGCATAATCTCGCTTACTGGAGATGTTCTCCCTTTAGAATCATTTACTGACCTTAGTTCATGACTCATATCCTTAATCATATACTCTGGGCTAGTTAGGTATAGAATGCTTATCTTAGCACCTCTTTTAGGCTTTGTAGCATTATTAATCCATACTAATTTATGCTTATCTTCACTTATTACAAAATCTTCATTCTCGTCGTAAACAAAATTACCTATCATGACAAATATAACTTGTTTGATTGGCCTATAACATGAACTAGTAGCATTATCTCTCATGGTTAAGACTTGTGAGTATCTGCAATCTACTTCAAAGAAGTCAAGCTTATCATGATAGGCCATAATAACATCTCTTTGAGGTGTAACATATACACTTCCTGGCTCTGATATACCTTCTAATTTGAATACCTGATTTCCTGTAAAGCTTGATGCAACAACCTTAATCTCTTTTCTTCGGATATATCTATATCCCTCTCCCTTGCAATAAGGGCAACGTATATTAGGTTGTCCATCTTTCATACATTCACAAACGATTGATTGCCACCATGTAGCGTTATAACCGTGATTTTCGATTAGCTCATCGAATGAGGTTGGTATAAAACTAGCTCCTTTTGCCATCTATACCTCCTTACAAAACTACTGAATCGAACCTAGAGAAATACTTCCTTATTATCGGCGTTAATTCCTCTAAATCCTTCCTATATTCAAGAATACGTGCACTAGCTCCACCATACATAGCTGATTGAGTTGTACCTATTGATTGACTTAAGCCGTCAAGACTTATTGATGCTGAAGCAATACCTGCACCTATGATTTGGTCGCCCCATACTTCGAATATAGTTATAGCTGCATACTTATATATCCAATCTAGCAAGGTGTGGGGGATATCTTTCTTTTCCATTCCCGCCTCATAGTCAATCGATATTGCCATAGGCATATAAGAATTGTGCATAAAGTAAGGCAAGGCCGCCCCAAAGGCTGGCTGTATATAACTAGCTCCTGTCGATGTTGGAAATATTGTTATATCGCCTAATCTGGAATCAAGTTGGATCCATGATTTGGGAACTTCTAAAATCCTTTGATTTCCCATCTTGTAAACCATAGAGTGAACCTTTCTAACTGGACGTCTATATAAAGGCGTGTATTGGTATGAATCAAAGATATTGTGGCCTTCAAAGTCATGTAATTCATCTTTAATCTCTCTAGGTGTTATACATATATCAAACATTTGTTCCGCCCTATCTATAGCAGAATTTATGCTAGAAGCAAGAAAAGTCCTTGTAAAAGGTGTTCCATCATATGTGGCTAGATCAATACCTTGGAAGTGATTGTCTATTAACTCATCTGTTGTTATCCCTTTGAACTTTATAAGCCTTTCAGCTTCTGTATCTGCTGGCAAAACAAAAGGGCTTCGTTCGTCTACTCTATCATCATCGGAAGAGGGATTCTCTTCGTCATACATACTGTCATAATATTCTCTCATTCTCCCCCTCCTGTTAAGTGTTAAGCCTTAAGAATATCAATTAATTCAGCTTTATTAGCTCCGCTTGGCACTTTCTTTCCATCTGCTTTAATTAACTCTTTGAGTTCTTTGTTAGATAGCTTTTCATAGTCTATATCAGGTTGACTCTCTTCTTCAAAAACTTCTACCGTTCCTGTAGCTATAACTTTCTCTTTGGGTTCTTCAACCTTTTTTACTTTGTCTTCTAATACTTCATATCCTTTAAGCTTTATCAACTCATTGGCTAACTTGTCATCTATATCCGCCAATCCATTTTTATCGAAACTGATTAACTCTTTATTTACAGTCAATGTTGAATTGGCTAGAATTGGGTTTTTAATTAACATATCTAATCCTTAATAAGAAAGATTAAGCACAAAGGCTTAATCAATCTTGATATTCTTAATAGTTACAAACCTCTTAGGTGCATAAACAATTGGTGTACCGTATAAGAACACTCCAAATCTTCTTACTGGACCAGTCATAGCATAAGGGAGCTTAAACATTGGTAGTAATTGTCTGAATGTTATTGAACTTTCATCAAATTGTCCGATGATAGCTTCACCTGTATTAGGTAGAGTTTCGTTCCTATCTATAAATTCAGTTACTGCTGATTTATCTCTAGACTTAGCCCCTACTCTTGCAATCTCATAGAATTTAGATCCGCCATCTTCTGTTCTATAGATTACAAAGTATTCTGGAGCATAAATTTGATTATCTGCATTCTTAATAGTTAGCTTAATACCTTTCTTAATATCTTCTGCTGTAAGTGCAATTGGATCTGATTCAACCGCTACAGATTTTCCCATGAAAGAATAAGCAACTACTGCGTATTTGAATGTACCTCCATTAGCTGGGAATTTAGCGATATTGTCTGGATCTTCTTCGCCAACTGCCACCTCTAGAGTTGGGGCTGTTGGTGGTTCTTGTCCATAAGCTGGGTCGTTTGTGTTAAGCACTTCCATACCTCTTCTCATGAATACGTCTGGTGTGATATCAATGGTTCCACCAACAGTATTGAATTTAGTTACAGTTGTTCCTGCTACCATCTCCCCGTTGTCTACGTTCATAAGCGCCCTTTGGTTAGGGTAGTATTGTTCAGAGAATATTTTAGCTACATTCATTGGTAGGTACACTTTAGTAGGTGTTCCATATTCATTTAAAATAGTAGTTGCGGCTGCATTAAGATGTACATCTTCAAGGTGTTTACCTTTTAGGTCGATAGTGTTATTATTATCTGCTTGTTTTAAGATACCGTCCCATTGTAGTCCCTCTTCATTGTTTGGTGCTAGTGAAGAATCCCCGTAGAATAGGGCTCTTTCTGCTTGTCCCATTAGGTATTTCATACCATTTTGTGTTTCAAGAACCTCTGGGTCTGATACAGTATTAACTAATTTCATGAAGTCTGTTACTGATCTAGTTGTATTTAAGCATTTAACCTTAGCAAGTTGTCTCCTATAGTTTGAGGTTGTATCGATACCTGCTATACCTTCTGGTTGGAATCCGGATACATCTTGACCGTAAGAGTCTACAACGTTATATTCTTCAACGTTTGAGAAAGCTTTAGATTTTGGAATAGCTCTCCATAGCTTTAAGTGTTGTTCAGAATATGTTAGTGTTTTTAAGGAACTTTCAAGTGATTCTGGAATTAATGCCGCTCCACCTGTTGCTCCTGGATTAATTTGTGCAAAATCATTGGTTGTTAGTGCTTTGTAAAGTTCTTCAACTTGTCTTTGTGATAATGAATTGTAAGCCATAATTTAATTTCCTTTCTAATTATCTGATGTGTCTTTCAATAATTTTAATGCATTCAGCCGATAAAGGTGCCCCTTGTTCAGCTCTGGTTACATCTAAGCTTGTTACGTTTCTATTGCCCGCTAAGTATTCGTCTGATAAGATACTAGCTTTTTGAGACTTTGATAAATCATTGATTGATTTCTTTGTATCTCCATACTTGTCATTAATTCTTGCATTCTTAACTGATTTTCTCATCCTGCTAACTTGACTAAGCTTTCTTGTTAGTTTGTCGATAGATTTTTCAAGCTCTACATTCTTTTCGTTGTTAGCGATATTAGTATCTGTGTTGATTTCAAGCAAATCTACAACTCTTTTAAGATTTTCTTGTAAGTCTTCAACTTGTGCTGTTAGTTCTTGCACACCTAAATCATCTTTGATCCTTGTAACAAGCTCTTCATAATCAAGTTCTTCGATATCTTCATCATCGTCTATTTCTTCTTCAGAAGGTTCTTCTTCGATTTCTTCTTCCTCGTCTACTTCGTCTGCGATTTCATCTTCTTCGGCTTTTTCGATTTCTTCATCTTCTTCATCGTCAAAGTCATATTCGATGGTTTCATCGTTATCTTCTTCGATTTCTTTTTCGTCTGATTCGTCTAAGTCTTCCTCGTCTAAATCAATATCATCAGTATTGATATCGTCTTCTTCGATAGGTTCGCTTTTAGCTTTCTTAAACAATCTATTCAAGGTCTCTTCAAGCCCTAACTTTTTATTTTTTGTTTCCATTGTTACTCCTTGTAATTAATTATTTGGCGTATTGTATCGTTCATATCTTCGCCGTATAGGCCTTTAAACATCATAAGGTATAGTTTCATATCATCTTCATTTTCGGACTTATCTAGCTTATTTTTAAATGTTTTTATACATTCTAAAACTTCTTTATCTCCATCAATACCTTTTTGATAAAAGATTCGGCCATTTTCTAGACTTTCTTTAATTAGTGGACTTGCACTTGTTGTGCTTGCTGTCATACTCTTAACTACTGCATTCCATGTTGCATTAGCATTGCAAGGTGTGCTTGTTACCGCTACATTGGTAACTCTAGCCTTAAGTATCTGTCCCTTCTCATCTTCCTTGAGAATTTGACCTTCTATTGAGAATCCAAGCCTTCTTGATGTTCCGGATTTTTGCAAAGCTAAGGCTGTTTCCCAAAATCTTCTTCCATCTGAATTGTCTAGGAGATAACCTTCTAAATACAATCCATCTTTTGTGATTTTGGTTCTATTTTTATCTGGATATCCCACAATTCTCGAATTATCGTGATCCATATTTAAGAATCCTTTTTCAAGAAATGAACTGATATCCAAGCCCTTTTGGACTACCTTTTCACCTTGATAATCTAAATCTGGCGTACTTGCTAATCCTTTAATCTTTCCGATAACACCTCTATGCCCTTTAAGTTCTTTTGATTCATCGCTTTTAATCAAATCAGTTAAAGGTACGTATATTTGCATATCTTTCACATTGCTTATCCTCCTTTCTCAAGTACTTACTCCCTACCTCCCACCCTTTATAAAGACATGCATAAAAAAAGCACCTATGATTTTTATTCATAAGTGCTTAAATTCATTTTATTTAGTTTTTATCTTTGCTTGCTTTAGATTAAAGGCTTTATATATTTATCTGCTAATCTTTGTTCGCCTAATTCCACCAATCCATCATAGCAAGTTTGGTATTTATTTTCTCCTTCTATAATAAGGTCCGATTTCAAATATTCAACGGTACTTGCTATTTCTGCAAAGTTTTCCTGGCCATCTGCCTCTTCTAATATACTTTGTATCATTTCATCAATACTTTTAATAACTTTTACCATTGCTTACCTCCTAAAATGATAAAGCTAATTGCTCTAATGCCTCTATATCTTCATCTTCTAAGAACTTTGTAATAAGAACTGCCGCTAATTCTCTATACTTACTGCTGTGCAAAGCTCCTTCTAATGATATTGTACCACGCTTTAGTTCTTCAACTAAATTAGCTATATCCGATTTCCCTGTATCTTGTTGTATTTTTTCTACTTTATCCGTTCTCTCAATAACTTTTGTTTCTATAGCCTTGTATCTATCTTCCATCTTGCCATTCATGATGTTATCAATAGGTGATTCAAGGTATTCATCTACTACATTTTGTACAAAGCTAGTATCATCATTCATTAACCTTTTACAAATTTCTTGACCTATGCCATGTAGTCCATTTTTTCTGGCTTCTTTAAATTCTGGTGCACCCCATATCATAGGTGCAACTCGTGCTACTATAGTCTCATAAGCCCATCGCTGTTTATCTGTATCATTTCCATGGATCATGTTACTAACACCTTGTCCTGCCATCTCTACCATTGTTTCTTCAATATCATGGCTAATTGTCTTTTTTCTGCTAGGTTTATTCAAGGTTATATCATTTAAAACTTCATCCACGCTATTCCTTAATTTAGAGTGCATACATTCATGAACAGTTGTCTCTGTTTCTCTTACGTTATTTCCAGTTTCAGAAACTAGAGCTATTTCGTATGTATCACCAAATCCATTTCTAGAACAATAACCTCCAACTTTTAGGCCACCTAACGATATAGCTTTTCCATTCCTCTTATTAAATAACGGTGCATGTATGCCAAACATATCAAGCATAGCACGACCCTTGATATCTAGGTGAAAATCCTTCATAGCTTTTGTTCTGCTTACAAAGTCATTAAGGTTTTTTGCTTTAGGATATTCTCCAGCACTTTCTATTTTTTTTGTGCCAAATTTACGAATTTTGCCATACTCTCCATCTGTTATAGGTTTTAGTTTAGCATTTACTTCTTTTTCTCTTTGCTTAGCTCTTTTTTCTTTAAGTTCTTTATCTTTTTCTTTTAAAGTTTCTTCATTTTCTTCTTGTTTTTGTTTAGCTCTTTTTTCTTTGGCAAGTGTTATATAGTCTTCTAGTTCATTAAGTTCTACTTCGTCATAGTCTACATCTTCATCTTCTAGGTATTGCATTGCATTTGCTAGTTCGTTCCACCATTCAAATTCTTTTTCATCTTCAAAGTATTGGCCTTGTTCATCTTCTTTTAAGTAGTCGCTTAAGTCTTCAAAAGTTTTAATTTGTTCTATGTTTTCAATGTCCGCTAAGTATCTTTTTTCTTTTAAAGCCTTATCTTTTTCTTTTAAAGTTTCTTCATTTTTTGTATCATCCCCATCTTGATTCATAACATCATTATTTTTCGCCTGCTTACTATTACCAGCAGCCATATCATTAAAAGACAATTGCCCATCATCTTCTGCTTTAGGCTTTTTAAAGTTAGCTCTAATAAAGTCTTGCAAAGAACCGTTCTTACCTGTCTTTTCATATAAAGAAAGTACTTGATTTTCTGTGATTCCCTTCTTCTTTCCATCTTTAGTTTCAAACACCATATTAGTATCTTTAGGGATCTTGTTATCTTTCTTTATATATTCCATTGCCTTTGTTCCGCTTTTCCATCTAATCCCATAATATGATTTGTTCTTCCCTTGTATAGGAACTTTAACCGGAAATAGGTGTGCTTTGTTGCTTATTGCTTTATAAAATCTCTTATAGCCCTTCACTCTGATTTTCATAATTCTACCTCATCATTCTTTAATTAAATTTTGATCTGATACCCTAATATTTCTAACTTTAGTGTAGATATCAAAGTACACTTCCTTCTTATCTCCGTTATAAGTAACTTCAACATATATACCATCTTGTACAGTTGTAGACATTAATATCTTGTTATTTTGTAAAGTCTTGCAAGACCAAACTATATATACGTCATCTAGGCTTATAACTTTCTTGTAATGATCCTTATAATAGTTTACTAACCATTCTTTACAAGCTTCTTGAAATTTGTATGAATCCATTATTTACTCCTTCTATCTTCTAATACCTTTGTTCACGTTATAATATCTCTGCTTTTTATCAAGCTTTTTAAACTCTTCTTCTGTTAAAATTCTCTGCATAGCTATTTTATACTTCTTGTTATATGGGTATTTGTTGCTATCTATTAGTCGCCTTACATTTATAGCATCTTTTTTGCATACAAAATGGGCGTGCTGTTCGTAAGCTCCGCCCTCTCTTATTAATATCCACTTCCTTTTTGGTAGTTTTGGATAATGTTTAATTGTTAATCTCATAATATAAAAGTTATTTATGTATGTTTTCAAATTCCTTGTTTTCATACAATTTAGTAACGATTGCTTAATATAAAACACGTTAGATTTTTCTTCCAACGTGTTTGTATCGTGTTATTTAATTATAATTAGATAATATTTTTTGTGCTACCCTATATTTTTCTAGTCTTTTAATATCTTTTTCGGTAACAGTCAACAACCTATCAAGATTAGAATTATCTTTTAAATCTGAAAGTTTGACCTCTCTTGCAATTTTATTGTTTTTTAACTCGTTTATATAATCAAAGTATTCTATATCTTTATTATGAGTCAATAGTTTTAAAGCTTCTTTTTCTTCTTTATTTAAGAATTTAAAATCTCTTAAACTATAATTAGGGTTATCTTCCATAACATCATGAAGCAACGAAACTAGCTTAGCGCTCTTATTATTGCAATTCCTTGATACCCTTAGCGGGTGAAATATATATAAGTGATTGCCTTTATCTCTTTGTTTCCAATGTGCTTTTAGCATAATAATTAATGCTTTAAGATAGTTAATCATAGTAAATCAATCCCTATTTTTAATAATTTGCTTACTTCTTCCTTAGAGATAGGAATAGCCATTATACTACCTGTATAAATAGCTAGCATATCCCAATCAGTTATCCAATCTTTTTTAGTTGGATCGTATCGTTGTATTGGTAAGTTTTCACCTTCTCTTATTATAAGATTCTTAAGTTCTTTTGATATATGATAATTATATTTACTCATTTTGCATCACCTTATTTTTTATTGTATTAACATTTGACGGAATAATGATTCCATTTGAATTTTTTCTCATAATATCATTCAGCTTGATTTTTTCGTATGTTGGTGCACTCGATAATCTAGCTTTTTCATATAATTTATGATTTTCTTCTTTTATTTGTAAGCTTTGATAAGTGTGGAATTGTAATTCGAAAATATATCCATCTGGATTTTTAACTAAAGTATTGATACCTTTGTAGGTCGTGTTTGGAATAGAAAAAGTATTATTAATTTCAATAATATTATACCCTTTATTTTCCAAATTATTCTTAATTGCAAAAAATCCTTTGACTAAATCATTTTCTTTTGAGCAAAATGTATATCTAAGTATATCTGTAACCTGTTTTGAGTATTCTATCGGACTGATTTGCTTTTCTTGAGACTTCTCTTTAATCTTTCTAGTGGTTGATTCTACTGACTTTATCCTATAGTCTAGTCCTTCTAATCTGCCTAGTGTTTTTGAACAAGATGCAACTAAATCTTTAGTTGTCAATTTATCGTTTTTCTTCGCTTCGTCAATTAACCTATCGGCAATCTTTTTAATTTCTGTGTCTGTATTGTTTTTAAATCCATCTTTATTATTTACTTTAACGTCAAAATTACTACTAATAAATTGCTGTAAAGTAACATTGGGTTTGACCTTTCTACAATAATCCTTAAATTGCTTTTCATTAAGAGTCTTGCCTTTTTTTCTTTTACTTATAAATGTAAGTGTTGCCCCTTTAGGTATTTTCATCTGCTTTTTTATTTCATTAAGTGCTGCCAATGGATTCTTCCACCTCTTAGCCTTATATGGTCCTTTTGGTCCATTAACATCTACATCAACTAATACTAGTTTTGACTTATCAATCCCCTTGTATAATTGTTCCGATGCTAATTCTTTATTAACGATTCTTAAAGACTTTTCGAATAAATCATCAACCTTTTCTGTTTCCTCTCCTGGTGATGATTCTTCTTCATCTCCCGGGCTTTCTCCATCCCCAAAGTCGCTAAAATCAAAATCCATTGAGTCATTAGATGGCATTAATTGCATAGCTTGTAGGAAATAAGCATTAGCTATTATATCCCCACCATCAATTGGTGATAATCCTTTCTCGGCTCTAACCTCATTGATAGTCATGTATGATTCTGATTTCTTCTTAGCTAATTCAACTTGCTCTGATTCAGATTCATTATCTAATCCATCAAAAACAAATACATATTCATCATCTACATTGAATTTATCAATTATGTATTTATTTATTGTGTTTTCAACGAATTGTAAAAGAGGTAGAAGACCTTTCGACTTGGATTGTTCGACTTTATCTTTATCTCCTGAAAACAAGCTAGAACCTTTGCCGCCAACTCCACCATTATTAGGGAAGTTAATTTCCGCTGGATCTATCTTGTATGCTGCACTTATGATATTAATTAAATAGTTTATCCATTTTTCGAATACCATTTCTCCACCGGATTGTGCTATGTTAATAAATTCTAACTCTCCTGGTAGGGTAAATACTGGTATCTTCCATGCACCTTTTTGACCTGTTACTTGTGTTCTCCATTGTCTTTTAAAAGATTCTAAGGTTTGCCTATCTCCTGGTGCTGGTCCTCCCTTCTCTCCTTTTATATTAAGTATTCCCTTTGTCATTCCTCCTTGTTGGAAGAATCTCATATTATAATCTTCGGCTTCAAGATAGGAACTTAACTGCCTTAATATGTTTTCAATCTCGGGTATGCCGTAAGGTTGAATATTAACATCTGTGGAAGGATTTCTAACTGCAAAAGCCATTTCTTTTGCTGTAAAGCCTGCTACAATCTTATTATCTATAACTTGCACGAAAGCTACGTCTTCACCCTCTCTAGGATTGATATCATCTTCAAATATCGAATCCTCCATCGAATAATCTTCTAAGGTGGGCTTAATTGTACTTGCATCTACCGCTTCAAAAGCTTGTAAGTATTCACCTGTAACATCATATTCAAGTTCGAAATTAACTTGATCGTATGTTAGCGAATCTCTTAATATCTTTCTGATAAAAGTATCAAAATCATCTCTTTCCGAATCCTTGTATGTTCCACAATTTTCTATGAATGTTTCAATCTTATCTATAGTCTTTAACTGTTCTTCCGTAGGTTCTGTATTACTATTTTTTAACTTAACCTTAAATCCTACACCATTTGTTGCAAATCTAGACCTTGAAGTAAAAGATCCTACCTGGTCTATTCTTGTTGATATAACCGCTGCAATTGGGGCAACTTGTTTAGATACTCTATTTAAAAGTTCAAATGATAATTGGGTATTCTTTTCTTTATAATCCCCCTGCATTACAAAATCGTCAAAAGAAGGGGTAGCGTTGTAATATGATCTTTCAATCCTTGGTGCAAATTGATTGGCGTTGAACGAACCGCCTTTACTAGTCATATTAACTTTGTATTTCTTTTCCATCATACAGATTTCCTCTCAAAGACAATCTTTCCATTCTCGTCAAATGTACAACCTTCAGGCAATACCTCTATCATACATTGACAATGAGGGTGGGTAACACCAACTACAGGCTTCCACTCATCAACTTTCTTTCCATAATTAGTGCCATTGGCCATAAGTTCCGATAACAAAAATACCTTAGGTGTTTTCATATCAGCTTCTAAATATAACCTAGAACAATGCTTGCAAGCTCCTGGGCTTGGTCTTTTAAATACTCTAGTTTCAATCCCTTTATTGGAATAAGGACTTTCTCCTTTAACTATAGCTTCTGCTATACCTTCATTCTTATGATTGATTAATTCGGTTTTAACGACCATATCCCAATCTTGCTTAAAATCCTTAGTTATATTCCTAAGTTCAGTTGCAAGCCATGAATCTTTAGGCTTACCATCTTTGAATACTTCGTCTATTACAGAATAATCTTTCTTGAAATACTCGATCATTGTAGAAGATACTTTGTGCTTGTACTTATCAAGTTGATACTCTATACCCTCTTCTACACTATCTTGTGTTAGCTTATAAATAGGGTTATTGCTTGGGCTTATCTCTTTAGTAAGACTTTCTGCTTCCTCTGGACTGATATTAATGTTGTCATACCTTATCTCGATCTGTCCCTTCTTAAAAGCCCTTTCAAGCATAGGTTGAATCTCTACTGGAATATTTAATTTCTTGGCAATAGCTGGATCAATCTTGCCGCCTTTAGCTACTTTATTTAATATCTTTAAATAGCGGTCAAGAATAACCTTGACTCTTCTATACTTATCACGTGGTGTCATTCCTAACCTGCTACTCAAAACATAGACAAATATAGTCTACATCGAGATAAATTACTGCTTCATCGTGTATGCTTTTGCGAAAATTTGCTACTAACAAGTTATAGTACACTCCACAGTCGTTAATTCCCGACTAAGCGACTATTACGAATTATATTCAAGAATAATTTTTATCAATGATAAAAATTTTTCAAATTCCATATCTAATTTCATGCGATTTATATTACTATCAACCCATTGTAAATTAGATAATTGATTTATAGTCTCGGGATATTTAGATAAAGGTTTTTTATGGTCTATTGATGCGTTAACACCAATTTTAATTGGTAATCCAGAGATAGCACATTTACCCTCTTGCTTTAGATATAACTCATCTAAGTCTTTCCAGTACTTTGTACTACCAAGGTGTTTGCTTGCTAAATCAGCTAAATAATGTTTATAACAAGTTTTTTGTTTAGGAAGATGTGGTTGTTTACAGACTTTACATAATCCTTTTTCCGATTGTTTTTTTCTCCATTCATTCCTATACTTGTTATATTCTTGTTTTTCTTGTTTGGTCTTTTGCTTTGGTTTGTATTTAGCCAATCTTTGCTTTGAACAATTTTTACAACATAATTCAAATCCTTTATCCTTTGTTTTATTCTTGTAGAAGTTATCAGTACTTAATTCTAATTCTTTTCTACAAACATAACATATCCTAAAAACCTTATTATCCTTTTTAATATCTTTCATAACAATCACTCAATATAGCCATCGGTACATATCTTATACAGCTTTTTTTATTATGCTATTTTATAAGATTTGGTATCTCTTAGGTTTAAGCTTGCGTTTAGATCTCTATCAATAATCTCGCCACATATAGGACATTTATATATCCTATCTGCTAGTTTTAAATCTTTTTTAAGACTACCACACTTATGACATGTTTTACTTGATGGATAGAACCTATCTGCTATTCTTAATTCAATACCATAGATTTTACATTTATTAAGTAGTTTTTGTCTAAATTCATAGAATCTTTGATTACTTATGGCTTTAGATAAATACTTATTTTTAATCATTCCAGATATATTTAAATCTTCAATAACAATGTATGCTGGTTTGGTTTTCACTAGCTCATTTATTAATTTGTTTATATAATCTGTTCTGATGTTATTTAATCTTAAATGTATTTTTTGTACCTTTAGCTTTTGCTTGTCTAGATTTTTATGAGTAGACTCTCCTTTCTTATTATTTTTTAATTGTTCATATTTCCTAGATAAACATCTCTGCTCACGGCTTAATTGTTTTTCTAGTTTGATTATTTTTTCCGATTTGTTTATATTTTTATAAACATTTCCATTACTTACTACAACAAACTTTTCTAATCCAAGGTCTATTCCTAGACCAAAGGGTTTTAATGTTTGTTTTTTGGGTTTTTCTATATCAACTAAACATGATATATAATATCTACCAGCCTTATATGATATAGCCCCGCTTTTTACTACATAACCATCTTTGTTTGTGGGTATATAACCTTTTTCTTTTAATTTAACCCAACCTAATGTTGGAATCTTAATGCGATGTCTTTCACATAAACAATCAGATTTTCCATTTTTAACAAAATACATTTTTACATTAGATTTATTTTTCTTTTTAAACCTAGGATATTTGGCTTCTTTTTTAAAGAACTTCTTAAAAGCTCTTTCTGCATAAACAATACTTTGTTTTACAGACTTAGATGATACATCCTTAATCCATAAATAATCTGGATTGTTTGGAATAAATTCATTATTAAGCCATTTAGAAAAATTAAAAGCTGTTCTAAAAGGTTTATTATGCTTATAGGCTTTTTGATTTTCGCTTATATAAAAATTATATATAAACCTACATACACCTATAGTTTGCTTAATCTTAATAACTTGTTTAGGATTAGGATTAATCTCTGTTTTGTATGTTATTAACATTGAAATCATCCTTTATTTTATTTTTGTCTATTATTTTATTAACTGTTTCTCTACTCCATTATTTAATTGGCAGAGTGGATAGGATTTGAACCTATATCCTCGGTTTTGGAGACCGACATTCTCCCTGGTTGAACTACCACTCCATAAAAATAAACGACTATTTCTAGTCGCTTATAAGTACTTGATATATTTCTTTTTCGATTTGTTCTGTAACTCGATCAAAAATAATACTAGCTTCAGTTTGTAATACTCTTAAATAAGTATCTTCAAGTTTTGACTTGGGATTTTCACTTCCCATATTATTTTTAGTTGATTTGCACAAACAATCATGCTTCGTATTTGCCTTTTTAAGCCCTTTTATTTTAATTGCCATAGGATTACTCCTTTAAGTTCTTTTCTTTTTGCTTGAATTAAATTGCTTATAGTATTTTAGGTTTTAATGTTTATCCTTAACCATAAATAACTTCTCGTATTTGCTTTTGTGAGTTCCGCTTTGCATAGTCGACCTAGCCTTAGTAAATTCATAAACTACTTCAAAATCATCTGGCATTCTATACCCACTAATCAAAACTATGTTGTCTTTATTCATATCTTTACACCACTTGTAGAATTCTTCATAGTCTAAGTTATTGTGTTTATATACTTTGCTTACATCTTTGTATGGTGGATCTAAATATATGATTGAATTTTTAACATCTGAAAACTCTTTATAATCCTTGTTATGAATCTCTAGGTTAGGGATAACCTTCATGTTTTTCAACTGTGAAAGGTATTCTAATTGTTGGATTCTCAAGCTCTTGGTAGGCGTACCCCCCTCCCCGATTATTCTTTGCGCTTGGGCTACGTGTGAAAACTGTTGAAGTTTGATATCTCTATTACTTTTAGCGACAAATCTTTTATATGTTTCTGTCTGCTTATATCCTTCAAAACAGTCGTGGTTCTCTATGATTTCTTTGGCTAAAGTATATTTAAATTCGCTCTCTTTTTCAGAATAAACATAACTTCTACTGTTATTGCCAAAAGAGTTAATCAATAATTTCAAATGGTCATCTATATTTTTATTCTTCTTATCTCTAATCTGGAAAAACTCTTCCCTGCTACAAATTAGGGTCTTAAGATATTCCCTATCTTCGGATAAGATTTTTTGTATCATCTGCCCTGGTATAGGGTCTACATCGTTATAAACTACATCTAGACCTTGTAGTTTGCATTCTAGAGTTATAGCACCACCACCGCCAAACAAGTCATATACAGTTTTATCTGTTCCAAAATTTTGTTTTATAATCTCTACAAGCTTTTTAGATATTTTCTTTTTACTGCCTATATATGGTAAGCCTATAGGCCTGCCCTTTCTGATTTTCTTTTCATCTAATTTTAATTTCATTTTTGTCTTTCTACTTTGTTCATCTGGCGACAAGAGAGGGATTCGACCCCTCGCACCTTTTAAGGTCTAACTGATTAGCAATCCGTCCCCTTTACCACTTGGGTATCTTGTCAAAATAAAAAAGACAACCAAAAACTAATCTAGTTGTCTTAAAATTATATTTAATTACATACTTACAAAATCCATAGAATAACCTCTAGATACTCTGGATACATATTGTGTATACTTATCTACCCCTATAAGTGCATAGGCTAAGCAGCAAGCTAAATGGTCTGGCCCCTTTCTTGTTGCTACTTGATAAATATATCCGTCCTTATCCCTATCTAAGATTTGTACATTCATTAAGTGCTTTGTCAGTAATTGTGTCATCTCATCTTGGTAAGAATAAAAGCTTATGTATCCTTGCTTTACCGATTGAATCATTCTTTGCATTTTGCTCGTCTTATCCACCTTCACCATTCGTCTTTGATCGTTCCAATGGTCGGTAAAGTTTACAGCAGAGTAAGGACCGGTTGTAGTTGTCCACGTGCAAGCGTAAGCGCTATACGGAAAAGCCCTTAATAATTCAGTATTCTTATCCGCTCCATATCCGGCATCTGCTATGATTAAATCCGGTTCAAAAGGTTTTAATAAGGATATAACTTGCTTAACGTCCATAAGTGGCATAACATTTGACCTTTTAAACTGCCTCATACATACAACTTGTAGGGTCATGTTAGGTCTTATTCCGACAACTAATACCCATGTAGGCTCGCCCCAATCTATACCAGCTATATATGCTATAAATTCATCTGTTCTATTTATTGCTTCTCTAGGGGCTATAACGTGAGTCTTTACATCATTCTCTTGTATCTCTAAGCCTTTATTCGCATAAGGTTCGCCTAATACATAGTTATAAAATAATTGCTTAAATGGATATTGAAGCTTTCTTCTCATGATTGAGTCAGCCGATATATGCAAGGCGTTTAATTGTGAAATAAAATAACCTCTAGTTTCTTTAATATCTGGCCTTCTAGCAATCCATTTGCCAACTTGCCATCTATCTAAAGGCTTCTTACATTTCTTGCACCTATATTCAAAGGTGCCATCTTCTATTTCCTCTGTAACTTGATTAAATCCATCTTTAACTTGGACTATGCTGTCAATTGTTATTTCTTGCCATTCATTGCAATGTTTGCATTTATAAAGATATCTTCTTTGGTCTGATTTTTCGTATAGTTCATTAATTCCAATACCTGGTAAGGTAGGTGTGGACCATCTTCGCATTAATCCATATTTTGATGATGACATAGATTCAGCAAAGGCTAGTTCAGTTCCTATCCTCATTCTGTCATACTCATCCGCACAATACATATCAATATCAGCACCTTCACCTTGTGATCCATCACCGGAAGTCCTCATAAAGATATTAGAAGTGCCAATCTTCTTGCTTGATACGTTATTTAAGTCCCTTGCAACTTGCTTTTGAAGATGAGGGCTCGCTTGAATTACAGGACTTACTCTAGTTCTTGAAAAGTCAGCCATCTGTGCCATGGTAGGAAATGTATACATAATATTTACATTGTCATGTGTGTCCGCAAACCATAATACCTCGGCTGTGGCAAGTTCGCTCATACCTAGCTGTCTTGCTTTTTGTATCACCTTGTTAGGGTGATTGTCATTAAGTACCGCTTCTTGCCATGGTCTATGTGCAAAGGGATTGTACTTAGATACAAAGGTCATAGGCTTATTTTTAATAGGCTTATATCTCAAAGCCCATAAAGCTGGGAAGTTGTTAATTATAGCGCTTTCTATCTTGCTTTTAACTTTTTTCGGGGCATTAAAACTATTAACATTATCAATTATTGCATCCATGGATTAATACCACCAAATCCTTCCCCACTGATATTATTGTTATATAAATCTATTTCTTGAAGTCCCTGTGTAAAAGATACCTTGTTTAAATGTAGTACATACAACTTATCATCTACATAACTGTTGGGTGCTTTAACTATAATCCTTACATATGGATAATAATGTAAATTCATTTTATTAACATCATCTCCATAATATCTTTCTATCTCTTCATCGTCTAAAAACTGATTTTCCGGAATATAACCTACTACGTCATAACAACTTATATCAAGTATAAGATTCTTAACATCTAGGCCTGTGATTGTGTATTCTTTAAAGTCTATCTTAAGATTAGGGCTAGTATTTAGCTTATCTATAACTTCATCATAAGTCATTTTCTGGCCTGTTTGTTTCATCATTAGTAGTGTTCATATGATTAAGCATACGATTATACAATTCTTTAAGACTATCATCTTCTGTTAGTCCCAAACTATCTAATATAAGGTCTTGATTAGATCCTTCGTTTTCATTTGCTAAACTTTTAAGCATAAGGGATATATTCAAAAGTTTGCTAAGATCTTCAACGCTCTTAGCCCTTACTTTCCCGGTGGAAACATCTTCAAAGAAATTAATTATTAAATTATCTACAGATTCATTAATTAGCTTGTCTTTATTAAATTTTCTTTTAAGATATAAAGATGCAGAATTAATTCCCTTCATCGTCCAATTCCTTTAACTTCCTTTGGATTTCAGCTTCACTTTTACCTATATTTCTTAAGTAGTACTCGTAATAATCTGTTGACTTGTAGTATTCTTCTTCAACTTCTTCTAGCTCATTTAAAAGCTTGGACCTATCTTTTTCCGGAATATATTTAAACATATATTCAAGCAATTCTATATACTTATTCTCGGTGATTTGTTGGAGATTCTTGATACCAAAATCTGTATACCCTTCTAAAGCTCCATCTGTAAGCTTATCCTTAAGTTCAATTGCCTTAAACACCTCTTGAATTGATATCATATAATCATTATTAACAATTAAGGTCTTAAGTTGATCTGTCCCTGTTTGGATAACCATATCAAGAAATTCTAAATCATTTTTTAATTTACTTGCACTTGAACCTTCTTTAAGGCTTTTTTCTTGATCCTCAATGAGTTTAGATACAGTTGATTTTTCTATAAAATCATCTAAAATTTGTTCTTCTGCTGCTAAGTTTTTTCTAATTTTTTTATATATGCTTATATATTGCCTGGAGATTAAAAAGTCTTTAGAATCAAGGAATCTTTTTATATCACTAATAGATGTATCTAAATCAATCAGCCTGTTAACATCATCAATTAAAGGACTATCCATTAAGCTTTTTATTTTAGGAGGTATCTTTTTCTTGCTATTTATTTTTGCAATATCAACGCACCCCCTATTCCTCTATGTACATTGTCTTTATATAAAGTTCCACTAAGGCTAACGCCCTGGAGAATCCTTCGATTATAGCTTCTTTATCCTTACAAGAATAATCATCTATAGCTAATCTATCATTGTTCCTAATAAAGTTATGTAGGTCATCAATCATATCCTTATATTCATTATTGATTTTAACCGAATCATAATCATAGCTATACTTTGGAAGGTAGTCCTCAACAGTGTAAGGCTTCTTATTCTTTATGATTGTCAATCCATCTTTTGTATCTTGCTCATCTATTCTATTTTCTTGATTAATTTTATTGATATCTACGTGTTTCATTATGTTTTCCTTTATATTTTTGCAAATAAAAAACCTCGATCACTTAAAATCAAGGTTAGAATAGTTTGGGTAAGCTAAGGCAAGGACTATGTTTGTATTTTACACAAAAGAAGTATTTTTTTAACATTAAATAAGGAAGCCTATTATTGGCCATTATTATCGTAGTGCATAAGAATCGTTTAAAGGACAGCCTAACATGAAGTACTAATGGTTAGTTTTTTAATCAGCCCTTGCCTTATATAGCTTTACACTAATAGTATACACTATTTTTTATTTCAAAGTGTGGACAGTTTTTCGACTTTTTAATATCAAGCATCTCCAAAAACCTTGTAGCTTATCTTCTTTAAGCTCTCATTAGCTATCGTATATATATAACTCTTATCATAATGGTATTTATCCGCTAATTTATCAGCCATCCCTCTTTTACCGGAAGCAAACAAAGTCAATGTAATATCCTCTTCCTTATCAGTAAGTACCTTTAGCGCTTCCTCAACCGTATCTATAAGCTGGATATTATCTTCGTTATTTTTCTCTAATAAAGCTTTTTTTGCTAAATTATTAAGATAATTTTCTTCAACTCCATTTCCTCCACCTTGTACTGGATCTATACCATACCTAGCGGTTGTACTTGTCAATCTCGAATTAATTTCTTCTATCTGTAAGGATATATCCCCTATGGTGTTTCTAACAGAATAATATTTCTTTAGTATATCCTTACAAAGTATCTTGTATATATCTTGCACGTGCACTCCTAATATCTAATAAGTAAATCTATATGTTATTTCTCAACCATCTTAATATTGCCGCTAATGTCTTCCCAATTTACAACGTCATCATTAATACATTTTAATTTCTTTTCTAGCCTTTCTTTAAATTGATTGAGTCCTTTATCATCAAATCCGAACTCATCATGTAAGGTCTCCATACAGAGGTCTAAGAAATACTGAATTAATTTAGTTGTAGCATTCTTTTTAGCTACTTTATTGACTGCTCTTTCATAATCTTTTCTTTGAGAGTAGCTCATTCCACCCTTCCATTTAAAGCTCATATTAAGCTCCTTCCTCTATTCCAACAACTTCTAGATGGTACATATCATCACTCTCTTTATGTTTTGCTCCTATATACTCTTTAGCCTTAGATATATCCTTGAAAGTCTTATCAAGTAGCCAACCCATAGCTTCTATATCGAACCAATAGACTTCATACATCTTCTTCATATTTCCTCCGCTTTATTCCTTCTCTCGTCATACCTTCTTTGCAAATTAAGCCACGTATCAGCACTTATATCTGTAAGCTTTTCTATCTTCTTAGCAAGGTCATTATCCACCGCTAAATCTCCAGCAAGCAAATCTCCGTACTCTTCAACACTTATACCTAGCTTTTCAGCGTAATCATCAAGCATGATATCCCCCAGGTACTCACCTGGTGGGAAATATGCCTTATCGCTCTCATGCTTCTTACTCATCTTCTAGATCCTCTTCTTTGATAAAGGTCCCATGTAGAGTCTTTCCTTTCCTATCTTTAATCTTTTCATACGCCATGGACAAACATTCCACGGAATCTATGCCTATCTGCTCACAAAGGATAATCAAAGTAACAAAGATATCTCCCATTTCAATCTTAGTATTATCATTCATAACTTGACCGTAAACAAAGTGATCTAAATCCATTTCACATTTAAATTCAAACACTTCCT